>Ga0209170_1000044_pt1 | contig 90751 bp, 87 predicted proteins | sample KloWWTKNB14_bulk_FD_187178 | JGI IMG/M metagenome (GOLD analysis project Ga0209170, IMG submission 187178) | Active sludge microbial communities from Klosterneuburg, Austria, studying microevolution and ecology of nitrifiers - Klosterneuburg... | ecosystem: Engineered > WWTP > Aerobic digester >...
GCTCACCTAGGGTCCCATGGCCTTACACGCCGAGGCGGCACATCATGTATGAACATCAATGTAACCACCCGGATCGGACTGAACGGAGAACTCCGTCGTCTTCACTTCGGCAAACATAAAAGGGTCCTCTGCGAGTGACCCTGCGGCGACACCCCCGTACACAGGGCGGTTGGTGGTGATGCCTTGAGGGGTCGGCCGATCTCCCCTGACCAAAATTCAGGGTACACGTCGTTCCTTCGCACCATGGATACCGCACACGTCAAATACTTAGGTGGCCTGCGCACAGAGGCCGTTCACCTGCGCAGTGGTGAAAAGATCATCACCGACGCGCCTGTGGACAACATGGGCCAAGGCGCTGCTTTCTCGCCCACGGACCTGATGAGCACGTCGCTCGCCTGCTGCATGATGACCTTGATGGGCATCGCGGCCGAGGCGAGAAGCATCCAATTGAACGGGCTTCAGGCGCGCGTGGTGAAGCACATGGCCTCGGGGCCGCGCCGGGTGGAGCGCATCGAGGTACATTTCGAGCTGGACGGAAAGGAATTGGACGACAAGCAGCGTAGCATTTTGGAGCATGCCGCACGCACCTGCCCGGTGGCCTTAAGCCTGCGCGAAGAACTGGTGCAGGAGGTCACATTCACCTATCACTGACCGCTGTAAACGAGAAAGCCCGGAACCAAGGCCGGGCTTCAAGGGGAGCGATGGTCTTCGCTCAACTGGCGCGTTCGGGGACGGGCTTCACCACCTTTCCGTACGCCGGACAGGAGTGCGTGGACTTGCATGCGCTGAAGAGCATGCTGGCCACCGCCACGATCGCGAATACCTTGAAGACCTTTTTCATCGTTGCTCAGATGCTGGATTTACCTTCCAAAATTAGCCCCTATTACCTTGACCACGGCTAAAAAGTTTCAACGATCCCCGGAGGGATCCTTCCCGGACCCATGAACAACGGAGCTATTCCCCCTGCTGCCCCGCAGATCCCGGACATCGATCCCGGATGGGCTGACAAGCTCTTAACGGAATTCAGCGCGCCGTATTTCGCCGCCTTGAAGAGTTTTCTGGTGCAGGAACGGGCAACGCATGCTGTTTATCCGCGCGGCAAGGATATCCTGCGCGCCTTCCAGCTCACACCGTTCGACGCTGTGCGCGTGGTGATCCTCGGCCAGGACCCCTACCACGGTCCCGGACAGGCGCATGGGCTCAGCTTTTCCGTGCCGGCCGGGATCCCCCCTCCCCCTTCCTTGCAGAATATCTTCAAGGAGATCCAGCGGGACATCCGCCCCTTCACCCCTTCCGGCGGGGACCTCAGCCACTGGGCCGAAAACGGCGTGTTGCTCCTCAACGCCACGCTCACCGTGCGCGCCGGTGAGGCCGCCTCGCACCATGGCCACGGCTGGGAGCGCTTCACCGATGCCGCCATATCCGCGCTTTCCAAGGAGCGCACAGGGCTGATCTTCCTGCTCTGGGGGCGGCACGCACAGGCCAAAGAAGCGTTGATCGACAGCGACCGGCACTATATCCTGAAAGCGCCACACCCCTCCCCGCTTTCCGCGTTTCGCGGCTTCTTGGGCTGCGGCCATTTCAGTGCCGCGAACGAGATCCTGCTCGCACAGGGAGGAAGCCCGATCCCCTGGATCCTGTGATGTGGCGGACCCTTGTCATCCCATTTCTCTTTGTCGCGCTGGCCGCCCAAGCGCAACAGCATGTGCTCTCCGTGCGGGCGGACACGGTGCTGCCCCGCAAGTTGAGAGGCCCGTTCAAGCTGGATGTGGGCCAGGTTCCCCAGCGCTCGACCGAACTTCGCAATGCGATGATCGCGGAAGGCTATCTCGCCGCATCACGCGACAGTTGCGTGGCGGGAAAGGACACGACAACGTGCTATTTCCACTTGGGCGCGCAGTACCGCTGGGCGCAGCTCACGGCGGGATCCGTTCCCCAGGAGATCGCCAGCTCCACCGGCTTCCGCGAGCGCTTTTATCAGGACCGGCCGATCACCCCACGGCAAGTGGCGAAATTGTTCGAAGGTTTGCTGAAGGAATGCGAGGATCACGGATATCCCTTCGCGGTTGTGGGTCTGGACAGCCTTCGGGAAGGCGATGGGGGGCTCTCGGCCACGGTACACTTGGACCGTGGACGGTACGTTACCATCGATAGCGTGGTGGTACGCGGTACCGCCCGTGTGAACGCACGCTATCTCCAGTCACATCTCGGCATCCGTCCGGGCGATGCGTACAATGAAACGTTGGTGCGTGGCTTGGATACTCGGACGCGCGAACTTCCCTTCGTGGCCCGGAAGCAACCTGCATACCTGCTCTTTTCACCGGAGCAGACCAAGCTTTACCTCTTCTTGGACGCGAAACGGGCAAGCAACTTCAACGGGATCTTGGGCGTGGCGCAGGACGCGATCACAGGAAAGGTCCATTTCACCGGGGACCTGGACCTCAAACTTCGCAATGCCCTGCACCACGGCGAAGCCATTGACCTGAGCTGGCGCAGCCTGCAGGACCGCACACAGAACCTCAAGGTGGGCTTCAACTATCCGTTCGCGTTCAACACACCCTTCGGCGCGGACCTCGGCCTGACGCTCTTCAAGCGGGACACCACCTTTCTGGAAGTGACCTACCGGGCAGCGATCGAATACCTGATGAGCCGTGGCGACAAGGTGCGTGTGTTCGTGAACAACAAGAACAGCCAGCGATTGGGCCAGCAACTGTTCTATACACCGGGCCTGGCGGACGTGAAGCTGACGGCCTACGGCATCGGCGTACTGCGCGAACGCTATGACTACCGGTTCAATCCCCGCAAGGGTATCGGAGTGGACCTGGAGGGCTCGGTAGGCAACAAGCGCAGTTCCACCGCCACCTTCAGCGACACCGCGGCCACCGACCACCGCAGTGTCCAGTACGAGCTGAACGGCAAGGTCAGCTGGTTCATCCCCATAGGAAGGCGCAGCACCGTGAAGCTGGCGGGACAGGGCGGTAGCATGGTGAACGATCGGCTATACTCCAATGAGCTCTACCGGATCGGCGGCATCAAAACGCAACGCGGTGTGGACGAGGCCGGGATCTATGCCTCCTCGTATGCGATCGCTACTGCTGAATACCGTTTTCTCTTCGAGGAGAACAGCAACTTTTTCGTGTTCGTGGACCAAGGCTGGTGGGAGGATCAAAGCCGTACGTCCTTGCTCACCGACACCCCGTTGGGCTTCGGGGTGGGTACCAGCTTCGAGACCAAGGCGGGGATCTTTTCCCTGAGCTATGCCCTTGGGAAGCAGTTCAACAACCCGGTGGAACTGAGGGGCGGAAAAGTGCACTTCGGGTTCACGAGTTTGTTTTAGATCTGACAGGATGACCGGAGTCATCCTTATCGAAGTGAGATGGTACCTGATCGTGATGCATTGTGGAAAAGAAGATCCGGGGCCAGATGGCCTGCCAGCTGCGCAACGCCAACTTTGACATGGCACTTTTTTGCAACTCCAACCGTTGATAAGCTGATGCGCCTCACCCGCCTTGCGCTGGCCTGTATTTGTAGTGCCACTTTCACCGTCGGCACCATGGCACAGGCAAATGATCTGGCCTTGGTCCCTTCTGCGCAAAAGCAGCCGTTGGCGGATCTTCTGATCGAATGGATGCAGGTGCATTATCCGGCCGCACCATCGGAAGGCTATGTCCTTTACGTCTCCGTGAAGAGCCAGCGCATGTACTTCGTGGTGGAGGGGCAGATGAAAGCGGAATACGTGATCTCCACCGCAACGAACGGCTTAGGCACGCAGAAGAGCAGCAACCGCACGCCCGAGGGATTGCATCGCGTGGTGAGCAAATTCGGTGAAGGCGTGCCGTCCTTCGGCATCTTCAAGGGCCGGCAATACACGGGCAAGATCGCCACGGACAGCACCGCCAATGATGACCTGATCACCTCGCGCATCCTCTGGCTGGACGGCATGGAGCCCGGCTTGAACGAAGGAGGAAGCGTGGACAGCATGGAGCGTGGCATCTACATCCATGGCACTGCGGACGAGGGATCCATAGGTACGCCGAGTTCGCATGGGTGTATCCGCATGCGCAACAGCGATGTGATCGCGCTCTTCGACAGAGTGCTCATCGGGACGCTGGTGGTGATTTTGGACAATTAAGGCACAATGTGTATAGCCGCAGAGACGCGGAGGCGCAGAGGGATCGACCGATGCCGGATCACCGGTGACCGGTAAGTGGTGACTGGTGACTCAAGACTATACGACTCCCGACTTCAAAGCCCGCCTACCTTAGCGGCATGGTTTGGACGAGCCTTTTACTGGGACTCTTGGCCGGGGTCATTCTCGGTGCGGTTGCCGTGGTGCTCTGGTCTCGCGGCAAAGGTGCTGAGGCCGTGAAGTTGGTGCAGGATGCGCGCGAAGCAGATCGCCAGGATCTGGGCCGACAACTAGCGGAGCGGGACCAACGGATGCAGGAGCTGCAACGGGAATTGCTCGCCATCAACGGTTCGTTCGCCACGGAAAGGCAGCGTAACGAAGGACTGGAGGAGAAGCTGGGCACGCAGAAGGCAGAGCTTGAATCGCTGAACGAGCGCATGACCAAGGAGTTCAAGCACATTGCTAACACCTTGATGGAAGAGAAGGGTAAGCAGCTCACCGACCGCCAGGAAGGCACCTTGAAACTGCTGCTAGACCCCTTCAAGGAACGGATCAAGGAATTCCAGGAACAGGTGCGGACCGCTTATGACAAAGAGGGAAAGGAACGCTTTCTGCTGAAGAGTGAAGTAGCCAAGTTGGTCGAACAGAACCAGCGTTTAAGCCAGGACGCGGACAACCTTACCAAAGCATTGAAGGGCGACCACCAGAGCCAAGGGGCTTGGGGGGAGATGATCTTGGACAAGGTCTTGGAGAGCTCCGGCCTGGTGAAGGGTCAGGAATACAGCATGCAGGAAAGCACCACGCTGCCCGACGGCACGCGCCTGCGCCCGGACGCGGTGGTGATGCTCCCGGAGGAAAAGCACCTCATCATCGATGCCAAGGTCTCGTTGCTCCACTATGAGCAGTACTGCGCCGCCACCGACGATGCCCAACGCGCCAAGTTCCTTAAGCTACATACCGAAAGCATACGTGCCCACGCAAAGGGCCTCGGCGAGAAGAACTACACCAAGATCTACGACTTGTCCAGCGTGGATTTCGTGCTGATGTTCGTGCCGATAGAGCCTGCATTCCTTTTGGCCTTGCGCGAGCGTCCGGAGATCTTCCAAGAGGCCTACGACCGCCAAGTGGTGATGGTGACCCATGGCACGCTCATGGCCACCTTGCGCACCATCCATGGCCTCTGGAAGAACGAGAACGTGGCACGGCACCACATGGCCATTGCGGAAAGAGCGGGCGCGCTGTATGAAAAATTCGTTGGCTTCACAGAAGACATAGGCCGCATCGGCAAGCATGTGAACGATGCCAAGGACAGCTATGAAAAGGCATTGGGAAAACTGAGCGAAGGGAACGGGAACCTCATCCGCCAAGTGGAAATGCTGAAGGAATTAGGCGCGAAGACCAACAAGAGCATTCACACCAAACTCCTCGAACGTTCGGTGGAAGAAGGCCGCGACGCATGAGAAAGACCATTCTTCATCTGCTGTTGTCCGTGATCGTGATCGCAGGTGTGCCCGGCTGCAGATCCTACGTGCCCGTGGCCGCCGGGGACAATTTCGCCTATCTCTACGGCAAGGGCGCCGCAGCGATCCGATTGGAGGCGCGCGTGTACCAGCCCGACGCCGCCCATGCCGTGATCTACTTCAAGCTGCGCACAGCGGACCTGCTCTACAAGGGCACCGGTGGCGGCGGCCCGTACCACGCCCGTGTTGTGATGAGCTATGAGGCCTACCCCGCCCCGGGATCACGCGACCTGCTGGACAGTGCGAGCACCTTCGTGAAGGACCAGAGCATGGTGGCGAATGAGGACAAGGAACTGATCGGGAACATGCAATTGAAGAACGTCGGGGATGCTTCCTTTGTGCTGCGCATCACCGCCCGCGACCTGAACCGGGACGCGGAGAGCACCGTGATGCTCCGCGTGGACCGGGGAACTCCGGGTGGCGGTCAGGAGTTTCTGCCACTAGGTGTCAATGACCTCCCGCTGTTCGATGACCATGTGCGTCCGGGCACCACGTTGAAGGTGCAGAGCGACAGCCACGCCGGCGCAATGCTCCATGTGGACCACTACCCTCCAGTGGCGAAGCTGCCCGCTCCGGTCTTCGCCGAAGTAGCCCCTCCGGCATTGGACGCACCGCCGGAAAGTTCGTTCACGATCAGCGTACAGCCGGACGGCACTTTCAATTTCACAGTGGGAACGAACGGCTTCTACCACTTCAGAGCGGATACCTCGAGCATGGCCGGCTATACCGTTTTCGTGCCCACCGAGGCCTATCCCACCGTCAGCACCGCGCAGGACATGGTAGCACCGCTGCGCTACATCACCAGTTCAAAGGAATGGGACGCCTTGGCCACTTCCCCGGACCCGCGCAAGGAAGTGGAGCGCTTTTGGACCGACGCGGCCGGCAGCCGTGACCGTGCACGGGAGGCCATCGCAGGCTATTATGGGCGTGTTGAAAGCGCCAACCGGCATTTCACCAGCTACGCGGAAGGTTGGAAGACCGATCGCGGGCTGGTACACATCATCTTCGGCACGCCGACCACGATCCGCAAGAACGCCAACAGCGAGACCTGGGTTTACGGCGATGAGACGAACCTGATGAGCCTCGTGTTCAACTTCATGCGACGTGACGAACCCTTCAGTGACAACGACCTGGTGCTCCAACGCGACCCGCGGCTGAAGAGCGCCTGGTACAGAAATGTTGAAAGCTGGCGGAACGGGAGGATCTTGCAGAATTGAGCGAGATGAGGTTTGATGCCGCAGAGGCGCGGAGGCGCCGAGAAGAACAAGTGATAACCTTGGAACGTGCAGGGATGAATGGCCCGCAACTGTAACGTCGACCCATTGGGTCGACCTGAACGACACATGAGAAAAGACGAACTGGTCTGCGGGATACACCCGGTGATGGAGGCGCTACGGAGCGACCTGCACGTGGAGAAAATGCTGATCCGCCGCGACGCGGGGGGCGATGGCATCCGCGACTTGAAGAACCTTGCGCGGGAGCTTGGCGTGCCTTGGCAGCCGGTGCCCGGGGAGAAGCTGGACCGCTTGACCACCACGGAGCATCAAGGGGTGATCGCCTTCATCAGCCAAGTGGCCATGCAGGACCTCGACGGGTTGATCGCACAGGCGTACGACCGGGGGGAAGACCCGCTCCTCGTGGCCCTTGACGGCGTTACCGACGTGCGGAACATGGGCGCCATCGCCCGCAGCGCGGAATGCTTCGGGGCGCACGGCATGCTGGTACCCAAGACCGGGACGGCACGATTAGGCAGTGACGCGGTGAAAAGCAGTGCCGGGGCATTGTTGCGGAAGCCTGTTTGCCGCGTGGACAATTTACCCGTGGCCATAGACCGTGCCCGGGAACATGGACTGCGCATCATCGCGGTGACCGAGAAGGCGGAGACCTTGATCGAGGACTGCGACCTCACCGGCCCGGTAGTGCTGGTGATGGGCGCTGAGGATGTGGGCATCTCGCCGGTCATCCTGCGCAAGGCGGACGCGCTGGTCCGCATCCGTATGGCGGGTACCCTCGGTTCGCTGAACGTGAGCGTGGCTTCGGGCGTGGTGCTTCACGAAGTGTTGCGTCAACGCTCGGGAAAGGGATCGGCCTGACCGCGATCGGCCTTTAGGGCAAACTCTTCATTCGTTGAGACGATCGCTCCTCGTGAGCGACCGTCTCCAGATGTCCCGGCCTTTGGCCCGTAGGAACCTTTTCGGCATTCAACGGGTATAACGCGGCATCCATAGACCGGCAAGGTTCATTGATATCCGCCCGGACCAGCCCGCTAAACCACGCTTCGCATGAGGCTCCACATGCCCAGACCGATCCTACTGCTCTTCCTGTTCACCCTTCTGGCCTGCAACGGTTTGATGGCGCAAGAGACCATCGGCCTCAGGGTCGATGCGCTCACCAGTGCAGAACGTGACTCACTCGTTTCACTCAGCCATCATGCCGGCGACCCACAAGTGATCTACGCGTGCGTGCCTGCAGGCATTCTTGTCTTCGCCTCGGCTGAACCGACCGCATCGCGCGAGGTCCTCCGCACCCGGGTCTTCGCCGCCCTGGCGCCGGTCCTTGCGATCGGTCGCATCGATCCCGCTGAACTCACGCTGCACGATGCCGAATCGGCTTGCGAAACCGCACGTGGACAATGAGCATATCCAGGACGCATCGCATGAACCGTTTCATCACCGCAGTGATCGCTGTCGCTTGTACCAGCTTCGCTCAAGCACAGCTGTCGGTAAGCCCACAAACGGACCTTCAGGAACTTGCCCGGACGATCACCGGTCCCGGGGTCTCCATCTCGAACCCGCAGATCAACTGCAATAGCCAAGGGTATGGCGAATTCCAATACGCGGGATCGCTGCTCGGCATCGATGAAGGGATCCTGCTCACCTCCGGGAAGATCGCCAATGCGGTGGGACCGAACAACGCCGAGAACACCACTTTCGACCAAGGCTACGGCGGGAACAGCATACTGGACATCGTGACCGGCCGGACCACGAAGGATGCCTGCAAATTCGAGTTCGATGTGATCCCGGCAGGCGACAGCCTCCGCTTCGATTTCGTATTCGGTTCCGAGGAGTACAATGAATGGGTGGGCTCACAGTACAATGATGTCTTCGGCTTCTTCATCAGTGGTCCGGGCATTACCGGGGACGCCGGTATCGGCATTGACAAGAATATCGCCCTCATTCCCGGGACCAGCCAGGCCGTGACGATCAACAATGTCAACAACGGTTCGAACGCCAGTTATTTCCATGACAACGCCGGTGGCCAGCACATCCAGTACGATGGCGTCACCACGGGCCTGAGCGCGTTCTCGACCGTGCAACCTTGTGCGACCTATCACTTGAAACTGATCGTGGCGGACGCCTCCGACCGCAAATTCGACTCCGGTGTCTTCATCGCCAAGGTCAAGAGCAATCCGATAACGATGCAATTGGTCACCCAGAGCGGAGCTGACAGTTTGATCGAGGGATGCAACAGTGGTTCCGTACGCTTCATGCGCCAGCAAGCGACGAGCCAACCTTTGACGCTGGAATACTACCTGCAAGGTTCGGCGACCAATGGAACGGACTATGCCGCCATCGGAGCCGTAGATCCCAATACACCGAAGTCGATCACCATCCCTGCGAACCAATCCTATGTTGATCAGCCCATCGACCCCATCGTCGACGGTATACCGGAAGGGCTGGAGACCCTGCTATTCATTCTTGGCAATCCCTACTGCCCGAGTGTTTACGCTGATTCCTTGGAGGTTCCCCTAGTGGATTCCCTGAACGCATCGGTCCAGCCAACGATCAGCACGATCTGCCTGAACGGCCAAGTCCAACTCCTTGCTACCGGCGGCACGCAGTACACCTGGACCCCGGCCAACGGCCTCAGCGCGACCAACATCGCCAACCCCATCGCCCAGCCCAACTCCACCCAACAATATTCGGTGACCGTGCAGGACGGAGGATGCTCGCAGACCTTGCAATGCACGGTGAAGGTGAGCGACATGACGATCACCGCGAACACCACACGGCCTTTGTGCAACGCTGCGAGCAATGGTGCCATCAACATTTCCCTCGGCGGCGGCATCGCACCGTACAGCTTCCAATGGTCCGGCCCGAACAGCTTCTCGGCCACTACCGAGGACATCACGAACATCACCGCAGGGACCTATACCGTCACCGTGACGGATGCGGCCTGCACGAAGACACAGAGTTTCAATGTGGGCCAACCCGCGCCTTTGAGCGTGAGCCTTTCACCGTCGCTGCTGATCTTCGGCCAGAACATCAGCTGCAGCGGTGGGCATGACGGCAGCATCGACGCGACCATCACCGGAGGTACCGGCCCGTACACGGTGAATTGGACCGGCCCCAATGGCTATATCTCCAATTCCGTGGACATCGGCACACTTGGCGCAGGCACGTATTCCATTGCGGTGAGCGATGCGAGCGGATGCACGGCGACGGCCAATACCACGCTTCTGGAAAGCGCGCCGATGAACGCCGCCATCAGTGCAACAAGTGACGTGGCATGCGCGAATGACGCGGACGGTTCCGCCACGGTCGACGTGACGGGCGGCATGCCCAACTACACGTACAGTTGGAGCACGGTGCCCGCGCAGACCGGCGCCACCGCCAGCGGTCTTTCGCCGGGCATATTTACCGTCATCGCCACCGATCAATACGGATGCGTCATCAGCACCGCGGCCACCATCACCGGCCCGACGCAGCAGCTGAACGTACAATTGACCGCGAAGACGGACGTGACCTGCTTCGGCGCGGCCAATGGCAGTGCGACGATCTCCGTGAGCGGCGGGACCGTCGCCTACGGAATATCTTGGAACACGACTCCTGTGCAGACAGGCACGACAGCGGTCGGACTATCCGGCGGCTCCTATACGGCGACGATCACCGATGCCAATAGTTGCGGCACGACACTGCAAGTGACCATTGCTGAACCGGCACAGCCTTTGGCCGTTGCCATCACTGCGCAAACGAACATACTCTGCCACGGCCAAGCCACCGGCAGTGCTACGGTGAGCGCTTCCGGCGGAAGCGGCCCCTATGCCTATTCATGGAACACGACGCCCGCACGGAACGGGGCCTCACAAACAGGTCTGAATGCCGGAAGCTACACGGTCACTGTGACCGATGTCCATGGTTGCACCACTACGCAGAGCGTTGAGATCACCGCACCCGCTGTCGGTTTGTCGGCAAGCATCAATGCCAGCACCGACGTGCTCTGTGCCGGTGGTTCCAACGGGAGTGCGACAGTCGCCGTCACTGGTGGGACCAGCCCCTACAGCTACCTCTGGAACACTACCCCACCGCAAAGCGGAGCATCCGCCACCGGTCTTGCCAGCGGCACATGGCAGGTCAGCATCGTGGATGCGAACCAATGCAGTACATCAGCATCAGTAACGATCGCACAACCCACACCGCTCGTTGCGATCGGCACCATCAGTCCCGCACTCTGCCAAGGCGCTGCCAGCGGCGCAGTGGATGTGAGCACCTCCGGCGGAACCACTCCTTATTCCTGGTCCTGGACCGGACCTGCCAGCTTTACCGCGAACACGGAGGACATCAGTTCCCTGAACGCGGGCGGTTACACCTTGACCGTGACCGATGGCAACGGATGCAGCATCACCCGCAGCTTCGACGTGAACCAGCCGGGCCTCTTCACCGTGAGCGCAATACCATCCGTTCACGGGAATGCGAACGTGAGCTGCCCGAACAGTACGGACGGTGCGATCGACCTGACGGTAAGCGGTGCCGTACCTCCCTACTCCTTTGTCTGGTCCGGGCCGGGCAGCTTCAACGTAGCTTCTGAGGATATCGCGGGCCTGCAGGCGGGAACGTACTCCGTTTCCATCACCGATGATAACGGCTGCAGCACCGACCTTGATGTGACGCTGCTGGCTCCTCCGCCCATCGCTGTGCAGACCACGCTGAGCAACTTCGGTGGAACCTCTATTTCGTGCAACGGCGGCAGCAACGGCAGCATCACCGCGCAGATCTCCGGAGGGAACGCACCCTATACGACGGCATGGACCGGGCCTTCCGGTTTCAGTTCCGCCCAGACCGATCTCACGGGATTGAGCGCCGGCACCTACCAGCTGGCCATCACGGACGCGAACGGTTGCATGACCGACCAAGTCGCTGAGATCACCCAGCCCTTCGCCTTGACCGCGACCAATGGCGGCACCTCGCCTGCAAGCTGTTTCGGCAGCGCCACCGGGCAGGCCACCGTGCACGTCACCGGCGGTCGTTCACCATACTCCTATACTTGGAACACCAACCCCGCACAGCATGCGGCCACGTCGACCGGCCTGAGCGCGGGCAGCTATACCGTGTCCGTGACCGACGCCAATGGTTGCACCACCACCGCTACCATGACCGTGGGCGGGCCTATTGCAGCGTTGGCCATCCTTCCGCCGAGCATCACCAACGTTCTGTGCCATGGCAGCAACACCGGTGCGGCCACGGCCCAGGCAACGGGAGGAACGGCACCATACACCTACACGTGGAACACCAGCCCGCAGACCAACGGCCCCACTGCGACCGGATTGGTCGCCGGCACCTTCATCGTGACCGTGACGGATGCCGCGGGATGCACCACTTCGCGGAACGTGATCATCACGCAGCCCCAACAGCCTCTTGCGGCAACCGTGGCGAACCGGCACTACGTCACCTGCTTCGGCGATAACGACGGATCCATCTCCATTGTGGTGACCGGGGGCAGCGGCAACTACAACATCACGTGGAACACCAGCCCGGTGCAGACCGGCTCCACGGCGACGGGCCTGGCGACAGGCAACTATGTGGCCACCATTGCCGATGCGAACGGATGCACGCAGACACTGGACTTCCCGGTCTCCATCGATGGACCTGCGGCACCGCTGGCCTTGACGTACGTGCCCTTCACATTTCCCGGTGGAGCGCATGTCAGTTGCCCGGGGAACAGCGATGGGAGCATTGACGTCACCGTGACGGGCGGTACCCCGAATTACGCCTATTCGTGGCAGGATGGCATGGGCGGCACCTTCAATATGCAGGATCCCACGGGTCTTTCCGCAGGTACCTACCAGCTTATCATCGGGGATGGGCATGGTTGCCAGGTCGACACGACGATCACCTTGGTAGCACCGCCCCTGATCACCGCGACCGCCAACGTTCACTCCGCTATTTGCCACGGTGCCAGCGATGGTTCGATCGACATGACCGCAGCAGGCGGTGTTGCACCCTACTCCTATCAATGGAGCGGTCCGGGCAGTTTCACGGCCGGTACGCAGGACCTGAACATGATCGGTGCAGGCGTCTACATGGTGGTCATCACCGATGCCAACGGATGCTCGATCGATCAACCCTTCGATGTGACCGAGCCCGGCACCTTCAGCTTCAATGCAACGCTCAGCCCCGTCGCTTGCAACAACTCCACGGACGGTTCGATCCAGCTCACCGCTTCCGGCGGAACGGCACCTTACCAGTACGACTGGAGCGGACCCAACGGCTACAATGCGACCACAGCGAACATCAATGGTCTCGCGGCAGGCACATACAACCTCATCCTCACTGATGACAATGGTTGCTCCGCACTATCCAGCCAGACCCTCACGGCTCCCTCGTCACTGAGCGTTTACACATTCTCCAACAAGGACCACAGCGGCTACGACATCAGCTGTAACGGTTCCTCGGACGGTGTGATCAACACCACCTACAGCGGAGGAACGCCTCCGTATTCCTTCGCATGGACCGGACCCGGCGGCTTTACCGCCAGCACTGCGGATATCACCGGGCTTGCGGCAGGCACATATACACTGACCTTGACGGATGACAATGGCTGCTCGGTGGTCGCCATCACGACATTGGTCGCTCCTCCCGTGCTTTCAGCCACTGCGGTGGCAGGCAGCTTTGCCGGCGGTAGCGGCACTAGCTGTAATGGGATTGTGGACGGATCGATCGTTCTCACACCAGCGGGTGGGACGCCTCCATACGCGGTGACCTGGAGCGGCCCAAGCGGATTCACTTCGAGCGCCTGGCAGATCACCGGCCTGGCGGCAGGGAGCTATACCGCGACCGTGTCCGATGCGAACGGTTGCTCAACTACGGCATCCGCAACATTGACCGCACCGCTACCCTTGGAGCTCACCAGCACAAGCACCGACATCATGTGCAATGGTGGCAACACCGGTTCCGCGGACCTTTCCGTTTCCGGAGGCAGCGGCATCTACAGCTATCAATGGAGCGGCCCGAACGTGTTCACTGCCAGCACGCAGGACATCTCCAACTTGATCGCCGGTACTTATACCGTGACCGTAGTGGACGCCAACGGATGCACAGCCAGTACTTCCGTGACCATTGTCCAGCCCACCGCGATCCAGGCCACGGCGATCATCACCACTGCGGCATGCCAAGGCGCCAACACGGGTGCGGTCGACCTAACGATGACCGGGGGGACAGGCGGATACTCCTACCTCTGGACGGGCTTCCCCGCATTCTCCGCCACCACCGAGGACATCGGACCGCTATTCGCTGGCGTATACTCACTGACAGTGACGGATGACAATGGGTGCACATATAACACTAGCTACAATGTCGGCGAGCCTGGCCTGTTCGACATCACGGCCGAACTGAGCAGCGTCGGTGGCGGCTACAATGTGAGCTGCGCGGATGCTAGCGATGGCAGCATCGATGCCAACGTGAGCGGCGGCACCGGCCCCTTGAACTATTTCTGGACCGGCCCTAACGGCTTCACTTCGATCAACCTCGACCTCACCGGCCTTCCATCTGGCCAGTACAGTCTCACCGTGCATGACGTGAACGGCTGCAACGGAACGGCAAGCTTCACCCTCACTGCGCCATCGCCGATCATCATCGGATTGATCACCACGGCACAGCCCGCATGCAACGGCGGCAATGACGGTAGTATCGAAGCGTCCATTCTCGGAGGGACCGCTCCCTATTCCTCCTCGTGGACCGGCCCTAACGGATCGCTCGGGATCTCGCAGAACCTCACCGGCGTGGGTGCGGGAACGTATGTGATCACCGTGACCGACGCCTTGGGATGCTCCGCGACCGGAAGCATCACGCTGACCAGTCCGGCAGGTATCGATGCCATCGCCACCGCGCATGAATACGCCAACGGAGCCAACCTGAGCTGCACATACTCCAGCGATGGCAGCATCGATCTGGACATCACCGGTGGTGCAGCTCCTTACCAGGTCACATGGAACGGACCCACCGGCTATCATTTTTCCGGCGAGGACATCAACGGTTTGGTGCCGGGCACGTACACCGCAACGATCACAGATGCCAACGGCTGCAACGCCGTGGCCCAAGTGAACCTTGTCGCACCGGCGCCGCTTGACCTGGCGATCACAACTTCGTCCTATAGCAGTGGCAACGCCATCTCCTGCTCGGGTGCCGCGGACGGCAGCATCACGCTGATCACCACCGGCGGAAACCCGGGCTACACCACATCCTGGACCGGCCCGAACGGATTTACATCCCAACAGACCGTGCTTCACGACCTGGGTCCCGGCAGTTATAGCGTGGTCATCTACGATGCATCTGGCTGCACGGCCAATGCGGATGTGAACCTGATCGCACCGCCCCCCATCACCACCTCCGCAGTGCTTTCCGACCATGGTGGTTTCGAGGTGGGTTGTGGCGGGACCGACGGTTCCATCGACCTCACCGCTGCCGGCGGCCTCGCGCCCTACCAGTTCAGCTGGACAGGCCCCAACGGCTTTGCTGCATCCGACGAAGACTTGATGAACATCACCGCAGGCAGCTATACCGTGGCGATCACCGATGCGAACGGATGCAGCACCAGCCGCAGCTTCACGCTGAACGCGCCGGAGAACCTCACCACGGCACTCACGGTGACGAGCAATGAATGCGACCTGAGTGCGAACGGCACCATCGCCCTGACCGTGAGCGGTGGCGTGGGACCATTCGATATCTCTTGGACCGGGCCTAACGGGTTCACCTCCATCGATGAGAATATCACAGGGCTCGCGAGCGGTGACTATGCCGTTACCGTTACCAGTGCCATGGGATGCATCGCAACGGCCAATGCCGCAGTGATCGCGGCCGCACCCATGACGGTCGGGCTCTATGCCTCGAACTACGGTAGCGTGAACATCCCCTGCCACGGCGACAGCAGTGGCACCATCGAGCTGGCCGTGAGCGGCGGGTTCGCACCATTGAACATCGCTTGGACAGGACCGAATGGATTCATCGCGGACACCCCCGACATCAATGGATTGATGGCCGGCACCTATGCCGTCACAATCACCGATGACCACGGCTGCATGCGCGACACGTCCATCACCTTGATCGAACCGGACAGCGCTCTCACCACGGTGCTTGCCGCCACCGATGTCGCTTGCAACGGATCACTTACCGGAAGCATCAACGCCACCGTCACCGGAGGTGCGGCCCCTTACACCTTCGATTGGCGCGGCCCGGACAGCACGCAGTTCAGCACCGAGGACCTTTCGAACATCGGCGCGGGCGATTACGAGCTGGTGGTGACCGATGCGAATCAGTGCGTACGCTCCCTGTCCATCACCGTTTCCCAGCCGGACAGCGCCTTGGGCGTGGACTTCAGCGTGGTGGACCACAACGGCTACAACACCACTTGCTCGGATGCCAGCGACGGCGCGATCAACCTCACAGCTATCGGAGGAAGTCCCGAATACACCTACAACTGGGCGGGACCGGACGGCTTCACGTCGGTGGAGGACAGCCTCTCCGATCTGGCTGCGGGCACCTACGTCCTCTCCGCCACGGATGCGAACGGATGCACCATCGAGCAGAGTATCACGATCGTGCCAGCGCTGCCCATCACCGTTGAACTCTCCGCTGCCACATTCGCATCCGGCACCAACATCAGCTGCTTCGGCATGAACGATGGGATGATCAGTGCGATGGCCTCCGGTGGCGTTAACCCGGCATCGCCGCAATGGAGCGGGCCGATCGGCTTTAGCTCTTCCGGAATGAACATCGATTCACTGGTGGCAGGCACTTATTGCCTTACCGTCACCGATGACAACGGATGTTCCGCACAGAACTGCGTGACCCTTTCCGCCCCCGACGCCTTGGTCGCTGCGGCCACCACCAGCGCAGCACCTTGCGGCCTTTCAACCGGTGCGGTGGATGCGACCATTACCGGTGGAAGCCCCGCGTACAGCACCGTCTGGAACGCCGGCGAACAAAGCGAGGACCTGGCGAACGTGATCGCCGGAACGTACACGCTCACCGTGACCGATGCCAACGGTTGCATCTCCAGCACAACCGCTACCGTGGCCGGCACGCCCGGTGTGGAAGCCAGTGCGGGAGTTACAGGCCCGCTGTGCCACGCATCAACGGACGGTGCGATCGATCTTACCATCACCTCCGGCCTTGCTCCTTTCACCTATGCCTGGGACAACGGCGCTGCGGACGAGGACCGCTCCGGTCTGGCCGGTGGGGAATATGGGATCTCCATCACCGACGGGAACGGATGCACATGGGATTCGCTGATCACCGTTCAGGCTCCTGAGGTCATCACCGCGGATACCATCCTCTCCCACTTCGTGAACGGCCACAACATCGGCTCATGGAATGGTGCCGACGGTTCCATCAGCGTGGACGTGACCGGAGGTACGCCGCCCTACACCTACGCTTGGGACGACGGCGCTTCAATGGCATCGCGGTACGGCCTTTCAGCCGGCACGTACGAGGTCACGATCACCGATAGCAACGGTTGCTCGATCCAGCTCACCATCATCCTCACCCAGCCGGACGATCTGGAAATGCCCACGGGCTTCACGCCCAATGGCGACGGGAACAACGACACCTTCGTGGTCCGTGGCATCGAGGCCTATCCGGGCAATCAACTGATCGTCTACAACCGCTGGGGCAACGTGGTCTTCGACCAACCGCACTACACCAACGAATGGCGCGGTGAAAACCAGCAGGGACAGGACCTGCCGGACGGCACCTACTTCGTCGTCCTCCGCCTGAACGCCGAAATCACCCTGCAGAACTATGTGGACCTCCGACGGTAAGCCAACCATGAGAACGACCATGCAACGCATCCGCCTCGTACTGCCCGTGGCGCTGTTGGCACTCACTGCCAACGTGGCCTCCGCGCAACAGGAACTGATGATCAGCCAGTACATGTTCAACGGGCTCTTCCTCAACCCTGCGTACGCTGGTAGTCACCCTTACGCCAGTGCCACCGTCCTCCACCGCAGCCAATGGGTGGGCATGGAAGGCGCACCACGCACCAACCTGCTTGGTATCGACGGCCCGCTGATGGGCAACAAGATGGGATTGGGCTTCACTTTCAGCCATGATATGATCGGCGTGAGCCGCGACATGGAGATGGCCGCGAACTATGCCTACCGCATCCGCACCGGAACGAACGGGCATCTGGCCTTCGGGCTCAAAGCGGGCCTATCCTTCTATACCGCCAACCTCAGCGACCTCGTCTACTGGGACACGCAGGACGCGCTGTACCAGAACAACATCAGCAACGCCACCGTGGGCAAGTTCGGCTTCGGCCTCTACTGGAACAACGAGCGGTCCTTTGTCGGCATCTCCGTGCCCACGATCTACGCGGCGGACGGCAAGGTGACATCAGAGCTTCCCAATTCGCCCGAACACTATTTCACCCAGCACTACTACCTGAACGCCGGGCATGTCTTCGAGCTGAACGACAACTTCGACCTCAAGCCGAGCGTGCTGATCAAATACCAGCAACAAGCACCTCCCGAGGTGGACCTCAACCTGAACGTCCTCTTTAAGGACCGCTTCTGGTTAGGCGCCGGGTACCGCACCGGCGATGCCGTGGTGGGCATGGTGGAGTTCCAGATCAACCGCATGTTCCGCGCCGGATATGCTTACGATATGAACACGTCGAAGCTGCGGCATTACAACGGCGGCTCGCATGAGGTGATGCTCGGCATCGATCTGGGCAAGGAGCCGATCATGATCAAAAATCCCCGCTACTTCTGATGCGCGCAACCAAACACATTGCCCTCCTTGCTGCCGCTGCATCCCTGTTGCTCGCATCCTGCGCGAACTACCATGTGCGCAAAGGCGAACAAGCCGTGGGGCTCATGGCCTATGCCAAGGCCGAGAAGCATTTCGATAAGGCGCTGGCCCATCAACAAGGGCGCGACCTGCTGCTGCTCACCGCCGAAGCCGAGGCCAAACAGAACAAGGTGGTACAGGCCGCCGAGCACTTTGCAGCCGCGGAAAAGATCGCCCCGCTGACAGGCTCCGATGCTTTTCAATATGGCCGAATGATGATGGCATTGGGCGAATACGAAAAGGCGGAACCCATGCTCCTCCGGGCCTTGCAGGATGATCCTGAACGCCAGGACGCAGCGGACCTGATCGGCGCGTGCCAAGGTTATCGTTCGTTCTATTCCGATAGCTCCCGCTATACCGTGACGCCATTGCAGTTCGCGGGAATGGCCACGGCCTATTCCGCCACACCTTCTGTAGGCGGGCTGATCTTCGCGGCCCAACGGCAGGCTTCGGCCGGAAGGAAAGATCCCTGGACCGGGCTCTCCTTCACCGATCTCTATCAAGTAGCGGTAGGGGCTGACGGTGCTACGAGTATCCCTTCGCCGCTGAAAGGAGCGGTGAACGGCCCTTATCATGAGGGCTCTGCCGCACTGAGCGCCGATGGCAAGACCCTCTATTTCACCCGCAGCAATTACTACGGGAACAAGCTGCTGAAGGACAATGACAATGTGAGCAACCTGAAGATGTTCCGTGCCACCAAGGAAGAAAACGGCGGATGGGGCAACATCCGTGAGTTCGGGTACAACAGCGCAGGTTATTCCGTGGGCCTGCCCGCCCTGAGCACGGACGGGAATACACTGTACTTTACCAGTGACATGCCGGGTGGGCTCGGAGGCAAGGATCTGTGGTACAGCACTGACATCGGCACCGGCTGGGGTGCGCCCGTGAACATGGGCCCCACCATCAATACCTCCGGCGATGAAATGTTCCCCACCGTGGTGGGCGATGCCCTCTATTTTTCCAGCACCGGCCATACGAACATGGGCGGGCTGGATATTTTCGAAACGCACAAGGAAGGTGAGTTCTGGAGCGAACCCAAGAACATGGGTTACCCCGTGAACACCACCCGGGATGACTTCGGCCTTTGGCTTGACAGCACCGGCACCAAGGGATATCTCAGCAGCGCACGCTCCGGGTCCGACCAGATCTACGCGCTCAATGTCCACCCGCTCCTGTTCGCCGTGGAAGGGACCATCACCAATGTCAAGACCGGCAAGCCCTTGCCCGGATCTTTGGTCACGCTTCGCAACCTCATCACAAAATTGGACACGCAGGTCACCGCGGATGCGAGCGGGCAATTCCATTTCGACGTGAGGCCGAACACGGCCTATTCCGTTTCGGCCACCAACGTGGACATGCTCGCGCAAAGCACGCCGGCGAGCACAGCGGGTCTGGGCCTCAGCACGACCCTGCGTGCGGATCTGCAGTTGGAACCGTTGGAACTGAACAAACCGATCGCTGTGCCGAACATCTATTACGATTACGACAAGTGGGACATCCGCCCGGATGCGGCGATGGAACTGAACAAGCTGGCAAAGATCTTCATGGACAACCCCGGCCTCACCTTCGAGCTCAGCTCACACACCGACAGCCGCGGCGGTGACACCTACAATCTCGTGCTCAGTGATGCAAGGGCCCGAAGCGCAGTTGACTACTTGGAGCGCCAAGGCGTGCCACCGGACCGGTTGATCGCAATGGGCTACGGTGAGACCATGCCCGTGAACGGCTGCGTGAACGGCGTGAAATGCACGGAGGAGGAACATCAGGCCAACCGGCGCACGGAGTTCAAGGTCATCTCCCGGGATGCCGTCGGCCAAAGCGGCACGACGGTCCATCCGTGATCGGGGGCAATAGCTGGAGGCTCGGCTCACTTATGGCAGACCGAGCCGCTCTTCACGACCTCCTCAAAAGGAATGCCCTCCACTTTAGATCCCACCCAAGCGCAGATGTTGAAGTACTTCAGCACGGTGCTCTCATTGGGGTCTTCCATCAGCTCGTTCAAGCGGTCCCGCAAGGAGATGAAGAGGGTCCGTTTGGCCTCCGATGACGAGGTGCGGGCCAGCTTCTTGATGTGATCTATGAGCGCTGCCTCCACGCCGTAGGCCCGATGGCGCTTACTGAGAAAGCGCTGGGTGCTGCGCACCATGTATTCCAACAGCTCGAAATTGCCAAGTTCATAGTGTACCACCAGGTTGAACAACCGTGCGTAGGTGAAGATGTCCTGGCGCAAGGCGGGTTCCGGGTCGTTGAGCACTTTATTCAGCCAATGCAGTGAGCGGCTCATGTTGCCCGCGCCGAAATTCACGGTGGACAGCATGAAATAGAACTCCAGCTCGTATTCCTTCGGCAACTTCGCTCCCAAACGGGCCATCCCCTGCACCACCGGCTCCTCCAGCTTCAAGGCTTTTGCGAATTCCCCGGCCCGGTCATGGAAACGCAGCTCGCTCAAGTAGCCGTTGCTGAACACCAGCAGCTTGATATCGATATCCCCGAAGCCCGGCTTTGAAGGCAGGTCACGGAGATGTGCGATGTGCTCCTTGACATGCGCATGGTCCCCGAGCTCGATCTCGCATTGGATCAAGTAATAGAGCGTGCGCATGTACCGTTTCGGAAGGTCCTTCCGCAATAGCGGGTGACCGTCCAAGATCTCCTTGACACGTGAGAATTTCGCATAGCTCGCCGCCCAGTCACGCTTGGCCCAGAAGCAGAAACCTTGGGTATAGTGGCAGATCGTGCTCGCCCGATTACTGAGCGCCGTGTTTTTCCCCTTGATGAGGGGATGGTCACTGATCTCCTCCACGATGGCGTGCTCCTCATCCGTGCGCACATAACCGCCGCTTCGGAACACGTAGTTCACCTTGGCGTAGAGCACGTTGTACACCGCCAGGTTCTGGAGCTTCAACAACACCTTGCCCTCCTCCTTGATCAAGGCGTCCAGGTCGCTGGTGAAGTTGCCGCTCTGGTAGGCTTCCTCGATCAGCATCTTTTCCCAGCTCAACAGCTCGAACCAGTAGTAGAACCGCTCATGGTCGGCGGCCACCTTCTTCGCCCGGTGCAGGATCTTCGTGGCCTCGGCGTAGAGCGCCTTTGAAAAGAGGATCTCGATGTTGTTGATGTGCTGCTTCAGCACACCGGTCACGCTGGATTCCGCATGGTACGCCCGCAGCGCCTTCAGCACCAGCTTGTACAGGTGGTTCTTCTCCGAGGGGAAGTGCCGGATGAAGGTCTCCTTCGCGAACTGTTTCTTGATCGCCTCCTCATCGTACGCCTTCTGTTTGTCGACCGCATCGAAGATCCGCAGGTAGTTCTTCTCCCCGCTCTGTAGCGCCGAATGCAGCTTGAAAAACCGCTTCTCGGACTTCGTGAGCGATTGGATCAGGTCAAAAAGTTCGTTACTGGGTTTCATGGGCGAAAACAAACACTTCGGTCTCAACTGAGGCCGACCGACAAGCCCAAAGATAACGCGGTCCACGCTCGCGGCACGGCCCCCTGCCGGATATGCCAGAAGCTGGGCCCGTGCGGTACATTCGCCCTCATGGACTTTTACCGCCCGCTCCCTATCGTCGTCCTGCTCGCGCTCCAGTGCACTCCCGCCTCTGCACAGGACAGCACGGTGGGCAGTGCCTCCCGTAGCGACAGCATCGAAATCCTGCACACCCGGATCGAACTGGACCTCACCCAAACGTCCAGCGGCATCATTCGCGGCGATGCCGTCATCACCTTCACGCCGCGTGTGCCCGGTATAACAACACTTCCCCTGGACTTACTGCTGCAAGTGGACTCGGTGATGATGAACGGAACGCCGTTGACCTTCACCCATCCCGGCGAGGTGCTTCTGGTGGACCTTCAAAATCCCCATGGCCCGGAGGACACATTGACCCTGACCGTAAGCTACCAAGGCAACCCCGTGACCGACGCTAGCGGCTTCGGCGGCTTTTACACGCTGAGCAACTACCAATACGATCTCGGTGTGGCCTTCGATGCCGTGCCCCATTCCTACGGGCGTGCCTGGTTCCCCTGTTTCGACAATTTCGTTGAGCGCTGTTCATTCGACTTCGTCGTGCATACCAATGAGAACCGCTCCGTATTCGCCAACGGCGCGCTGGTGGAAATGACGGACCTCGGAGGCGGCGAACGCATCAGCCACTGGCGGATCGAGGAGCCGATCCCCTCCTACTTAGCCTCGGTGGCCGCTGGCAATTACACTGCGCTGCTCGATACCTTTCCCAGCGTATCCGGCGCGGACATCCCCGTGGTCCTGGCCGCGCTTCCGGGCGATACCGCGCAAGTTAGGGGCTCCTTCGCCCATTTGAAGAACGCCTTCGACACCTACGAACGATGGTTTGGTCCCTACCGCTGGAACCGCGTCGGATATGTGCTCACCAGCGCCGGTGCGATGGAGCACGCCACCAACATCTGCTACCCGGATTTTGCCGCCGACGGCACGCTCGGAAACGAGGACCTCATCGCGCATGAGCTCTCACACCACTGGTTCGGAAACCTCATCACCTGTGCGCGACCGCAGGAGATGTACATGAACGAGGGCCTCGCCGACTTCTGCGCCAAGCTGTTCATCGAAGATCTCTACGGTGAAGAAGCCTACAAAGCGCTCGTACGCAGCAACCACTATACCGTGGTGGCCACGGCGCACCTGCGCGACGGCGGCTGGTACGCGCTGGCCGATGTTCCGCAGAACATGACCTACGGCGAGACCAGCTACAAGAAGGGTTCGGACATCGCGCGTACGCTCCGCACCACCTTGGGTGATAGCCTGTTCAGCGCCGGGATGAAACAAGTGTTCAGCCGGAACGCCTATACCTCCATGAGCAGCGCCGCATTGCGCGACAGCCTTGGCGCGGCCACGGGCACGGACCTCACCGATTTTTTCAACGCTTGGATCTTCCAGCCCGGCGGCGCGGCCTTCATGGTGGATTCCTTTTCCGTGGTGCAGAACGGAAGCCTGTTCGACACGCAGGTCCACATCCGGCAGAAGACCCGAGGTGGTGCGAACTTCTTCCTCCATGTGCCGGTGACATTGACATGCATCGGTGCCGCCGGTGAAACGCATCAGGAACTAGTGGACCTTGACGGGGAATACTCCACGGTCACGGTGCCTTGCCCCTTCCCACCGGTGGCCGTGCGCCTGAACGATGACGAACGCTTGGCACTCTCCACCACCGTGGACACGGCCACCATCTCCACCTCCGGACAGAGGAACCTCCCCAAAGCCGACGTGCGCGTGATCATCCCCGACACGCCGCCAATTACCCGTATCCGCGTGGAGGAATTCTGGGTACCGGCCGACGAGGACCTCACCGGTAATGGTGCGTTCTTCGTCTCACCGGACCGTTGGTGGCGCGTAGAGACCGACATTCAACCGGGAACGGCCATGTCCCTCCGCTTCACCGTGGACGGGCGTCCGGGGTTCCCGACCGCCTATGACCCGGGCCTCGTGTCGCTCGCAGGTGGCCTTCCATTCAACGAGGACAGCTTGGTGATCCTCTACCGGCCAAACGCTGGTACATCCTGGACCGCGAGGCCCACCACGATCACCCATATCGGAAGCACCACCGACAGCAATGCACGGCTCGAAATATCCGGCCTTGCCGCAGGGGATTACACCTTCGGATGGCGGTCGCTCCCTACCAGCGTGCCCAGCGTCGCCGATCCCGCAAAGGACTGGCGCTACTTTCCCGATCCCGCCACCGACCAAGTGACTGTGACCGCACCACCGAATACAAGCTTGGATGGCGCGGTGCTGCTGATCCGCGACCTGAACGGGCGGATCATTGCCAGCCATCCGCTGCGCTCCCAGTCAACGCGCGTGGACGTCTCCAAGCTGGTTCCGCAGACCGTCCTCCTCTCGGTCCGTTCCGGGAAGGGCGCATCCGTCAACCTCGGCCCGTTGCACATCACACACTGAACCCGCTCCTGTTGTGAATCCCTTTTCCGATACTGCGGCATCCTCACTGTTCTCTTCTTCGGGATCCGCTTCGCGCAATGCCACCTCTTCCTCTCCCTGCGTGGCGGCCCGCAGGGCCACCCGATCAACAAGAGTTGAAGCTGGTTTTCCATCGGGCCCAAGCTCAACCTCGCCGCGATGAACGGCATGAGGAATTTGGTGGATATAACTACGGAACCGGAGCGCCCCCTTCGGCGGCCACGTGGACTTCCCGTAACGCTGCTTGCGCAACCGGGCCTGCCGCATCAGGCCTTCTGGACCTTCGACAACGGCTTCGACGACAACAGCAAGCGCGAGATGGAAGCCCACGACAGCAGCCGTACTGCTGATGAAAAGCGCCTGCTCCACGCCAAGAATGCGCAGTTGCACGTGCTATTGGACAGGTATATCGAGTTCGATCCGTAAGCGTCCTCAGCCCACGTACTTCAAGCTCTTCCCCGGATAGCGCGCGCTCTTGCTTAACTGTTCCTCGATGCGCAGCAACTGGTTGTACTTCGCGATCCTGTCGCTGCGTGATGCGCTGCCGGTCTTGATCATGCCGCAGTTGGTGGCCACGGCAAGGTCCGCGATGGTATTGTCCTCGGTCTCGCCGCTGCGGTGGCTCATCACGGCGGTGTATCCCGCACGTTGCGCCATTTCCACGGCCTCTAAGGTTTCCGTGAGCGTGCCGATCTGGTTCACCTTCACCAAAATGCTGTTGGCGATCCCGTCCTTGATCCCCTTGGCCAGCCGCTTGGTGTTGGTGACGAAGTTGTCATCGCCCACGAGCTGGATCTTGTGGCCCAACGCCTTCGTGAGCTTCTTCCAGCCGGCATCGTCATCCTCCGCCATGCCGTCCTCGATGCTCATGATCGGGTAGCGCGTGCTCCAATCCTTCCACATCGCGATCATGTCATCGGCGGTGAGGCTGTCGCCGGTACTTTCCAGCACGTAGCGCTGCTTTTTGGCGTCGTAGAACTCAGTGCTGGCGGCATCGATGGCGATCATGATGTCGTCGCCGGGCTTGTATCCGGCCTTCTCGATGGCCTGCACTACGAGCTTCAAGGCGTCCTCGTTGCTCTTGAGGTCCGGCGCGAAGCCGCCCTCATCGCCCACGTTGGTGCTGAGCTTCTTGGCCTTCAGCACGCCTTTGAGCGCATGGAAGATCTCGGCGCCCATGCGCAGGCCTTCCGCGAAAGTGCTCGCGCCCACGGGCATCACCATGAACTCCTGCACGTCCACCTTGTTGTCTCCGTGCGCGCCGCCGTTGAGGATGTTCATCATCGGCACGGGAAGCGTGCAGGCATTGGTGCCGCCCACGTAGCGATAGAGCGGCAGACCGGCCTCGCTGGCGGCCACCTTGGCCACCGCGAGCGAAACACCGAGGATGGCGTTGGCCCCGAGGTTGGCTTTGTTCGGCGTACCGTCCAGGCTGATCATCACCCGGTCGATCAAGGCCTGATCACCCACGTATGCGCCGAGAAGCTCATCGTTCAATGCGCCGTTCACGTTGGCCACGGCCTTCAATACGCCTTTGCCGCCATAACGCTTCTTGTCGCCGTCGCGCAGTTCCACGGCCTCATGCGCGCCGGTACTGGCACCGCTGGGCACGGAGGCACGGCCGATGTGGCCACTGTCAGTATACACGTCCACCTCGATGGTGGGATTGCCGCGGGAATCAAGGATCTCACGGGCTTGGATCTTTGCGATGACGCTCATGATGGAGAAATTGGTTTGATGAAGCCTGAATGGAACGCAGATGACGCTGAAAAAGTGGATTTTCGCAAATAGAAGAATGGTAAACGGTTGCTAGTGCTTTGTGCGGCCATGCCTGACAACCGATCCATGAACGAAAGGCGTTCAACGGCACCGCCCTCAAGCGTGTTGCACATTGACTTTTGTTTGCTCGTGCTTTCGGCTTATCAGGCCCACGAAGTCATCGAAGAGGTACTGTGAATCCAACGGCCCGGGGCCAGCTTCCGGGTGATGTTGCACGCTGAATACCGGCTTGCCTTTCAGCCTTGTGCCAGCCACGCTGCCGTCGTTGAGATGGAGGTGCGTGACGTCCATGTCCGGATGCTTTTCCGCCTGCTCACGGTCCACAACGAAACCGTGGTTCTGCGAGGTCACCTCGTCCTTGCCGGTGATGATGTTGCGCACGGGGTGGTTGATGCCTCGATGGCCGTGGTGCATCTTCAGCGTACCGACGCCGTGGCATTCCGCCAGCAGCTGGTGGCCGAGACAGATGCCGAAGACCGGCAGGCCGGTTGCCACCACATCCTTGACAAGCTCGACCGCGTCCGGCATCGCCCCCGGATCGCCCGGCCCGTTGCTGAGCAAGAAACCGTCCGGCTTCCAGTCCATCATTTCCATCACGGGCGTGTGCATCGGGAAGACCCGCACCAAGCAATCGCGCTCCACTAACCAACGTATACTGTTCAGTTTGATCCCGAAATCCACCAAGGCCACGCGGTTCGGGGCATCGGCGGCACCTGCGTCGTATGCGGCGGGTGTCGATACGGTACTCGACAGTTCCAGGCCGGCCATGTCCGGTGCTTCTGCCAAACGATTCTGAAGGGCCGCATCATCCAGCCCGGTGCTGTCGATCACCGCATTCTGCGCACCGTGGTCGCGGATGTGGCGCACGAGCATCCGCGTGTCGATGTCGCTGATGCCGGTAACACCGGCTTTGACCAGAAATTCTTCCAAGGATCCCGTGCCGCCCGGTCGGCTCCATACCTCGCTGAACTTCTTCACCACAAGCCCGGCGATACTGACCTTCGGGCCTTCCGACTCCCCTTCCAAGGTGTTGGGAAGCCCCACCTTCACACCATAGTTCCCGATGTGAGGCGAGGCCATCACCATCACTTGGCCGGTGTAGCTAGGGTCGGTGAAGATCTCCTGATAGCCGGTCATTCCGGTGTTGAAGCAGATCTCGCCGACAGAAGTTCCGCGGGCACCGATGGCGCGCCCTTCGAACCGCATGCCGTCCTCGAGCAGGAGAACGGCCTTGGGGCGTTGGCTTACTAACATCCGTTGTTCGTCTTGGTCCTTTTTCCGGGTGCAAAGCTACCGGTCCTAAAAAAGAACGGGGCGCTTTTCAGCGCCCCGTTCCCGATAGTTTTACACGTGATGTTCATTCCGCCTTCGGCTCCTCAGCTGCCGGAGCTTCACCTTTTGGCTCCTCCTTGGCATCTGTTTTTTCCACTGCGGGCTTGGCCGCAGCGGGCTTGCGGCTGCGACGGGTGCGCTTCACTTCAGCGCCTGCCTTCTCCTTGGCGGAGTACAGGGTGTTGAAATCCACGATCTCGATCATCGCCAGCTCGGCTGCATCCCCCAAGCGGTTGCCCAGCTTGATGATCCGGGTGTATCCGCCCGGACGGTCGGCGATCTTCGGTGCCACGTCGCGGAACAAGGCGGCGGTGGCCTCCTTGCTGCGCAGGTAGCTGAACACCGTGCGTCGGCTGTGCGTGCTGTCATCCTTGCTCTTGGTGATCAAGGGCTCCACGTATATCCGCAGAGCCTTGGCCTTGGCCAGGGTGGTCTCGATGCGCTTGTGCTCGATCAGCGAGCATGCCATGTTGCTGAGCATGCTGTCGCGATGGGCCTTCTTCCGCCCCAGAGCGTTATTCTTGTTTCCGTGTCTCATTTTCTTTTCTCGGTTGGGGCGCGAGATCTCGCGCGGATAAGGGCGCGAGATCTCGCGCCCTTACCACCTAGTCGCGGTCCAGTTTGTATTTACCGGTGTTCATCCCGAAGGTGAGCCCCTTGTTCTCCACCAGGTCCTCCAGTTCAGTGAGGCTCTTCTTGCCGAAGTTCCGGAACTTCAAGAGGTCGTTCTTGTTGTAGCTCACCAGATCACCGAGGGTCTCGATGTCCGCAGCTTTCAAGCAGTTCAGGGCACGGACGCTGAGATCCATGTCCACCAGCTTGCTCTTCAGCAGTTGGCGCATGTGCATCCCGTTCTCGTCCAGGTCGTCGACCTCGCTGGAGGCGGCGGTCATTTCGCCCACGATGCCGGAGCGGTCCTCCATCTCCAAGGTGATACGCTCGTCGCTGAACAACATGAAGTGGTGGATCAGGATCTTGGCAGCTTCCTGCAACGCGCTTTTCGGATCGATGCTGCCGTCCGTGGTCAGCTCGATGGTGAGCTTCTCGTAGTCCGTCTTCTGTTCCACGCGGGTGTTGTCCACGCTGTACTTCACGTTCTTGATGGGTGTGAAGATGGAATCGATGAAGATGGTACCGATGGCCGCGCCCTCCACTTTGTTCTCCTCGGCGGGCACATAGCCGCGGCCCTTGCCGATGGTGAGTTCCACGTGCAGCTTCACGTTGTTCTCCATGCGGCAGATCACGAGCTCCGGGTTCAGCACTTGGAAACCGGTGGTGTGCTTGCCGATGTCGGCGGCGGTGAAGCCGTCCTTACCGCCAACAGTGAAGTTGAATTTCTCGTTGTTCACGTCCTCAAGCTGGCGGCGGAAGCGTACCTGCTTGAGGTTGAGCACGATCTCGGTGACATCCTCGATGACGCCCTTGATGGTGCTGAACTCATGCTCGACACCGTCGATGCGCAGGCTGGTGATGGCGAAGCCTTCCAGGCTGCTGAGCAGGATGCGGCGGAGGGAGTTGCCGATGGTGATGCCATAGCCGGGCTCCAATGGACGGAACTCGAAAATTCCGTGCTTGTCGTCGGCTTCGATCATCGAGACCTTGTCAGGCCTTTGGAAATCTAGGATTGGCATGTGTTGCTCGGTCTGTTTGGGGGGTTCTTACTTGGAGTACAATTCGACGATCAGCTGCTCACGGATGTTCTCCGGGATCTGTGCCCGTTCGGGCATGGCGATCATCTTTCCGCTCATCGCGGCCGGGTTGAACTCCAGCCAGTCGAACCGGTTGGTGTTAGTGGAAAGGCTGTTGGTGATGGCCTCCAGGCTGCGGCTGCGCTCGCGCACGGCCACTTCATCTCCCGGGCGCAGCGTGTAGCTCGATATGTTCACCACCTCCTGATTCACCGTGATGTGGCCGTGGCCGACCAATTGGCGGGCGGCACGGCGCGTGGGGGCGATGCCCAAACGGAAGACCGTGTTGTCCAGACGAGCCTCGCACAGGCTCAGCAGGATCGCGCCGGTCACGCCCTTCTTGCTGGCCGCGGTGTGGAACATCTTGCGGAACTGGCGCTCGAGGATGCCATAGGTGTACTTGGCCTTCTGCTTTTCGTTCAGCTGAAGACTGTACTCGCTGTCCTTCTTGCGACGGCGGGCGGTGAGGCCATGCTGGCCGGGGGCATGGGGCTTGCGCTCCATCCATTTGTCGGGTCCGAAGATCGGCTCCTTGAATTTGCGGGCGATCCTGGTCTTGGGTCCTGTGTAACGTGCCATTTTCTCTTTTTTGGGTGCGGTCTGCGCACCGACAACGGAGTGCGTTCGTCGCCTCCTACGTTTGTTTTACTTGCTTCTGCTTTCTTGTGCTTACTCCTGCTTACGCAGCGTGTTCGGGTGATGCATGCATCGCCGTTACACACGGCGTTTCTTGGGTGGACGACAGCCGTTATGCGGCATGGGTGTCAGATCTAGGATCTCGGTGACCTCCACCCCGCTGTTGTGCAAGGCACGGATGGCGCTCTCGCGTCCACCTCCAGGTCCTTTCACGAATACCTTCACCTTGCGAAGGCCCATGTCGAACGCCTCACGGGCGGCTTCCTCCGCGCTCACCTGACCGGCATAGGGCGTGTTCTTCTTGCTTCCACGAAAGCCCATCTTCCCGGCGCTGGACCAGCTGATCACCTCGCCCTTGTTGTTCGTCAGGCTGATGATCAAGTTATTGAAGGTTGCACGGATGTGTGCCTGCCCGAAGGCCTCCACCACCACGTTCTTCTTCTTCTTTTTACCGGCGGCAGCGCCGCCCTTCTCTTGCTTTGCCATGTGTGTCTAGTGTTGGGGCGCGAGATCTCGTGCCCTTACCGGCTCTACTTGGTTACCTTCTTCTTGTTCGCGACCGTTTTACGCTTGCCCTTGCGGGTACGTGCGTTGGTGCGGGTGCGCTGGCCGCGGACCGGAAGCCCATTGCGGTGGCGTGTGCCCCGGTAGCTGTTGATGTCCACCAAGCGCTTGATGCTCAGCTGCACTTCACTGCGCAGTGCACCTTCCACCTTGATGTTCTCGTTGATCACCGTACGGATCTTCGCCTGGTCGTCGTCGGTCCAGTCGTTCACCTTGATGTCCGGGTCCACGCCGGCCTGTTCCAGGATGGAAAGGGCGCTGCTGCGGCCGATGCCGTAGATGTACGTGAGCCCGATGGCGCCACGTTTAGTTTTGGGGAGGTCGATGCCTGCGATACGTGCCATGCTCTTTCGGTTATCAGCCTTGACGCTGCTTGAACTTGGGGTTCTTCTTGTTGATGATGTACAGACGTCCCTTGCGGCGCACCAATTTGCAATCCACTGAACGTTTCTTGATCGAGGCCCTGATCTTCATTTGGGTCGGTGTGTTCTACTGTTCTTCACGTTTTGTACCGGAAGGTGATGCGGCCCTTGCTCAGATCGTAAGGGCTCATCTCCACCTTCACCTTGTCACCGGGAAGAATGCGGATATAGTGCATCCGCATTTTGCCCGAAATATGTGCCACGATAATATGGCCGTTCTCAAGTTCCACACGGAACATGGCATTGCTCAACGCCTCTTTGATGACGCCGTCCTGCTCTATGTTCCCTGCTCTGCTCATTCGCTTTCTTTCCTTTCCTTCTTTTTGTCGACCCGATAGGTCGACGCTACAATTCGTTCTCTGGCGCTTTCACGCCGTTGCCATTCCTCTTTCCTTCAGCACACTTTCGATGTGGCTGAATGTTGATAAGACCTCTGCTTTGCCGTTGCGGACGGCGATAGTGTGCTCGAAATGGGCGCTCGGTTTCCCGTCGCGGGTCACTACTGTCCAACCGTCGTCCAGTTGGCTCACGTCCTTCACGCCCATGTTCACCATCGGCTCGATAGCGATCACCATGCTCTCGTTCAGCTTGGCCCCATGGCCTCGCTTGCCGTAGTTCGGCACTTCCGGAGCTTCATGGAGCTTGCGGCCCACGCCGTGCCCCACCAGTTCCCGGACGATCCCGTACCCGTGCGCCTCCGCATGTTGCTGGATCGCGTAGCCGATATCGCCTGTCCGGTGGTTGGCCGTGGCCTGTTCGATCCCCAAGGCCAGGCATTCCTGCGTCACCCGCAGCAATGTCCGCACCTCCGGGGCCACATCGCCTACTTGAAAGGTGTAGGCGCTGTCACCGTAGAACTCGTTCATCAGCACGCCGCAGTCCACGCTGGCCACGTCACCGTCCTGCAACGCACGGTCGCCTGGCAATCCATGGACCACCTGCTCGTTCACACTGATCAGCAACGTGGACGGACAACCGTACAGGCCTTTGAAACCGGGTACGCCGCCATGGTCGCGGATGAACTCCTCCGCCATTTGGTCGAGCGCCGCAGTGGTCACCCCGGGGGCGATCATGCGGGCCACTTCGGCCAAGGTCTTACCAACAAGCAAAGAACTCTCTCTCACCAACGCGATCTCCTCCTCACTCAATCTGTTCACCGACTTCGTCATTTCAACCGGCCATACCGAAGGCGGAACTCGTCCTCCCTTTGATCCGCCCAGATTTCATAAGTCCGTCGTAGTGTCTCATCAACAAATGGCTCTCGACCTGCTGTAACGTGTCCAACAACACGCCCACCATGATCAACAGGGATGTCCCGCCGAAGAACTGCGCAAAGCCCTGCTTCACGCCGGCCATCACCGCGAAAGCCGGGATGATCGCAACAAGGCCCAAGAAGATGGACCCCGGCAAGGTGATGCGGCTCAACAGATCGTCGATGTAGCCCGCGGTCTGCTTGCCCGGCTTGATGCCAGGCACGAAGCCGCCGTTGCGGCGCAGATCGTCCGACAATTGGTTCGGGTTCACCGTAATGGCCGTGTAGAAGTAGGTGAAAGCCACCACCATGAGGAACAGCGTGAAATTGTACGCAAAGCTCTCATAGCGGGTGAAGTGCAACAACCACGCGGGAGGGTTGCCATTGAAGATGGGCAGCTGGGAGATGTACATCGGCACCAGCACGATGGCCTGCGCGAAGATGATGGGCATCACGCCCGCCGCGTTCACTTTCAAAGGGATGTAGTTGCGCACCCCGCCGTACTGCTTATTGCCCTGGACGCGCTTGGCGAATTGCACCGGTATCCGGCGCGTGCCTTGCACAAGCATGACGTTGCAGGCGATGATGGCCAACCAGATCACGATCTCCAAGAGTATCACCACCATTCCGCCACCACCGGTGGTGCGGCCGATGAGTTCTTGCAGGAACGATTCCGGAAGACGTGCCAAAATGCCGATCATGATGATCAAGGATACCCCATTGCCCAACCCGCGTTCCGTAATTCGCTCACCGAGCCACATTACGAACAAGGTGCCCACCGTGAGGATGATGACACTGGTCACCATCCAGAACTGTCCTTCGGGCCGTGCGCCCGCATCCACATAGGTGAGCAAGTAACCAGGTGCTTGGAAAACACAGATGATGATGGTGATGTAGCGGGTCCACTGGTTGACCTTACGGCGTCCGCTCTCCTCCTTCTGCATTTTCTGCACCATGGGCACCGCGATACCCGCGAGCTGCATGATGATGCTCGCGCTGATGTATGGCATCACGCCCAAGGCGAAGATGCTTGCCCGCGTGAAGGCCCCGCCTGTGAAGATGCTCAACAAGTCCACTAGGCCGGAACCGGCACCCGAACCGCTGCCAAGGCGGGAACTGTCCACTCCGGGAAGAGCGATAAAGCTTCCGATCCGGTAGACCAGCAACAGGCCCAGCGTGATGAGGATGCGGTTCCGCAGCTCCTCGATCCGCCAAATGTTCTTGACCGTTTCGATGAAATTCTTCATCCGCGCGTATCCACTATCTCGGTTTTTCCTCCCTTCGCCTCAATGGCGGCCTTCGCCGTTGCACTGAAGGCGTGGGCTTTTACTTCGATGGCGCCTTTCAACTCGCCACGGCCCAAGATCTTCACCAGGTCATTGCGCGAAACGAGGCCGTTCTTGCGCATGGTCGCGATGTCGATGGACTTTACGCCCGTCTTATCGGCCATGGCCTGGATGGCGTCCAAGTTGATGCCCTTGTACTCCACGCGCGTGGGGTTCGTAAAGCCGAACTTGGGCAGGCGACGCACCAAAGGGGTCTGGCCGCCTTCGAAGCCGCGGCGCCGGTTGTAGCCGGTATCCGCTTTCTGGCCCTTGTGGCCCTTGCCGCTGGTGCCACCATAGCCGCTGCCTTGGCCGCGGCCGATGCGCTTGTCCTTTTTCACCGCACCTTCGGCGGGCTTCAATTTGCTCAGGTCCTCCATCGCTCTTTCTTGTTTAGGCCTTAGGCCTCGGTCACGTTCACCAAGTGCTGCACTTTGGATACCATGCCGCGCACCTGAGGGGTTCCTTCCACTTCGTTCTTCTTGCCGATACGGCCCAAGCCCAGTGCTAAAAGGGTGTCCTTCTGACGCTTTGGGCACTTGATCTGGCTGCCGGTCTGGGTGATGATGATCTTGCTCATGATCTTATCCGTTGAAAACCTTGTCCAATTCGATACCGCGTTGACGGGCCACTGCTGCCGCGTCGCGGAGGCTTGCGAGCGCAAGGATCGTCGCTTTCACCACGTTCTGCGGGTTGCTGGACCCTTTGCTCTTGGCCAGCACGTCGGTGATGCCCGCCGATTCCAGAACTGCGCGCATGGAACCTCCGGCGATCACGCCCGTACCGTTGGCAGCGGGCTTTAGGAGCACCTGCGCACCAGCGTAGCGGCCCTCCTGCACATGCGGGATGGTACCATTGCGGAGCGGGATCTTCACGAGGTTCTTCTTCGCGTCGTCGATACCCTTGGCAATTGCCTCCTGCACCTCTTTGGATTTTCCAAGGCCGTGGCCGACCACACCGTTCCCGTCGCCCACCACCACGATGGCAGCAAAGGTGAAGGTGCGTCCCCCTTTGGTCACTTTGGTCACCCGGTTGAGGTGTACCACCGTGTCCTTCAGCTCAAGGTCGCTGCTCTTAACCGTTTTGGAATTGAAGTCTGACATGCTGCGTGTATGGGGTTCAGAAATTGAGACCGGCTTCGCGGGCGGCGTCGGCCAACGCCTTCACTCGTCCATGATACAGGTAACCATTGCGGTCGAAGACGACCTTCTCGATACCGGCCGCCTTGGCCTTCTCGCCGATCGACTTGCCTACGATCTTGGCCTGTTCGGTGCCGGGCGCTTTGTGGGCGCTCTTGTCCTTCAGGCTGCCGGCGCTCGCCAAGGTACGGCCCTGTTCGTCGTCGATCAACTGTGCATAGATCTCCGAATTGCTGCGGAAAACAGTGAGGCGCGGACGTTCGGAGGTGCCCCGGACGGTGTTGCGGATGCTGGTCTTGATGCGTGCGCGGCGCGCGGTCTTGCTGAATGCCATGGTCGATGTTATTTGCCTGCGGCTTTACCGGCCTTGCGGCGGATGTTCTCACCTACGAAACGAACGCCCTTGCCTTTGTAAGGTTCCGGCTTGCGCAGGCTGCGGATCTTGGCCGCAACTGCGCCCAACACCTGCTTGTCAATGCTTTCCATCGTCACGATGGGGTTCTTTCCTTTCTCCTGCACGGCGGTCACCGAGATCTCCGAGGGGAGCTCGAACACGACGTTGTGGGAGAAGCCGAGGGACAACTGCAACTGCTGGCCCTTCGCGGTGGCGCGGTAACCCACGCCCACCAGTTCCTGCTGTGTCTTGAAGCCCTTGGTCACGCCCTCCACCATATTGGCCACCAAGGCCCTGTAAAGGCCATGCATGGAACGATGGTGCTTGAGGTCCGTGGGGCGGCTGAAGGTCAGCACACCGGCCTCCTGGGTCACTTTGATCGCCGGGTCCAAGGTCTGGGTCAGGCTGCCCTTGGGGCCCTTCACCGTCACGACGTTCTTGTCGCTGATGCCCACTTCCACCCCTGCGGGGATCTGGATCGGTTCTTTTCCTATGCGGCTCATGGTCTGGTCTTTCTTTAGCTGACGTAGCAGATCACCTCCCCGCCCACGCCGAGCGTGCGCGCTTCCTTGTCGGTGATCACACCTTTGCTGGTGCTGATGATGGCCACGCCCAGGCCGTTGAGAACGCGGGGCAACTTGGTCGCGTCCGTGTACTGGCGCAGTCCGGGGCTGCTTACGCGCTTCAGCTCCTGGATGGCGCTGCGGCGGTCGGGGCCGTACTTCAAAGCGATCTTGATCAGGCCCTGCTTACCATCCTCCTCCGTCTTGTAGCTGAGGATGTATCCTTTGTCGTACAGGATGCGGGTGATGTCCTTCTTCAGGCCGCTGGCAGGGATCTCCACCACTTTCTTGCGCGCCATGATGGCGTTCCGCAAGCGGGTGAGGTAGTCGGCGATGGGATCTGTTGTCATTTTCTTTTCGTTGGGGCGCGAGATCTCGCGCCCTTACTTTCCGGCGCTATCTCTCACGATGGGGTCTGTCTTACCAGCTGCTCTTGGTTACGCCCGGGATCTTGCCGTCCAAGGCCATGTTGCGGAACACGTTGCGGCTGATGCCGAAGAGCCGGATGTAGCCCTTTGGACGGCCGGTAAGCTGACAGCGATTGTGCATGCGCACTTTGCTGCTGTTGGCGGGAAGCTTCTGCAAGCCGTCCCAATCGCCCGCAGCTTTCAGCGCGGCACGCTTGGCGGCGTACTTCTCCACCATCTTGGCGCGCTTACGCTCGCGGGCCTTCATTGATTCTTTTGCCATTGTCTTTCAGTTTGGGCGATGCACGCATCGCCCGTACACTATTTGGTGAAGGGGAACCCGAACGCTGCCATGAGGGCTTTGGCCTCCGCGTCGGTCTTCGCGGTGGTCACTATGGTGATGTCCATTCCTTGGATCCTGGGGGTTTTGTCGATGTCGATCTCCGGGAAGATGATCTGCTCCGTCACCCCGAAGGTGAAGTTGCCGCGACCGTCGAAGCCGGAGGCCTTCACCCCGCGGAAGTCACGTGTCCGGGGAAGGGCCACCGCGATCAACCGGTCCAGGAAGTCGTACATTTTCGCACCGCGCAAGGTGACGCGTGCCCCGATAGGCATGCCCTTACGAAGTTTGAAGTTGCTGATGTCCTTGCGCGAGATCGTCGCTTGGGCACGCTGACCGGTGATCAGGGTCATCTCCTCCACGGCATTGTCCACGATCTTCTTGTCACCAACGGCGATCCCAAGACCTTGGTTCACCGCGATCTTAACGATGCGCGGCACCTGCATGGGGCTCTTGTAGTTGAACTCCTTCAGCAGGCCGGGAACGACCTCATTCTTGTACTTCGCCCGGAGGCGGGGTGCGTAAGTGCTCATCACTTCTTCGCGGTTTTCTTGTTCTTCACTTTCACGAAGCGTTCCAGCTTCCCGTCCTTTCCTTCCTTACGGCCTACGCGACCCGGCTCACCGGTCTTCGCGTCGATCAGCATCAGGTTGCTGATGTGGATGGGCCCCTCCTTCTCCACGATGCCTCCCTGGGGAGTGGCCGTGGTGGGCTTGCTGTGCTTTTTATTGATGCGCAGGCCTTCCACCAGCGCGGTGCCGTGGCTGCGGTCAACATCGAGCACGCGGCCCTGCTTGGCGCGGTCCTCGCCGGCGAGCACCTTTACCATGTCGCCTTTCTTGATGTGTGTCTTCTGTTGCATCTGTTGGGGCGATGCATTCATCGCCCTTGCGTTTCTGATACTAGAGTACTTCCGGTGCCAGTGAGATGATCTTCATGAACTTCTTCTCGCGCAGCTCGCGGGCCACGGGGCCGAAGATGCGGGTGCCCCGCATTTCGCCGCCGGCGTCCAGCAGCACTACCGCGTTGTCATCGAAGCGGATGTAGCTGCCGTCCTTGCGGCGCGTCTCCTTACGGGTGCGCACCACCACGGCCTTGCTCACGGTCCCCTTCTTGGCACCGCTGTTCGGCAGCGCGTTCTTGATGGTGACCACCACGGTGTCCCCGATGCGGGCATAGCGGCGCGCGGTGCCGCCAAGCACGCGGATCACGAGCACTTCGCGGGCTCCGCTATTATCGGCCACTGAAAGCCGGGATTCCTGTTGGATCATGGTTCTGCTCGGTCTTAACTTACTTGGCTCGTTCAACCACTTCCACCAAACGCCAGCGCTTCAATTTGCTCATCGGGCGCGTCTCGGCGATGCGGACGGTGTCGCCCACGTGTGCATCACCCTTTTCGTCGTGCGCCATGAACTTGCTGGAGAGCTTCACGAACTTCCCGTACTTCGGGTGCATAACGCGACGCTCCACGGTGACGGTGATGCTCTTGTTCATCTTGTCACTGGTGACGATGCCCACACGCTCCTTCCGGAGGTTCCGGGTGCCGGCCTCCTGGGCCGTGGTGGTCTCTGTGCTTTCGGTGCTCATGCTTGGGCGGTGTTGGCGATCTCGCGACGGCGCATCTCGGTAAGGATCCTGGCAACGCTCTTGCGAGTTGCGCGCAGTTGGGCCGGGCTTTCCACGGGGCTTACCGCATGGTTGAAGCGCAGCTTGCCCAAAGCGTCCTGCTCGGTCTGCAGCTTATCCTGCAGTTCCAGCGGCGTAAGGTCCTTCAATTCCTGTTTTTTCTTCTTCATCACGGTAGCTTATTGACCGTCAAAATCTTCACGCGTCACGAACTTCGTGCGGATCGGCAGCTTTTGGGCAGCCAGGCGGAGAGCCTCCTTCGCGGTCTCAACGGGCACGCCGTCGATCTCGAAGATGATCTTCCCGGCACGCGTCACGGCCACCCAGTGGTCCAATGCGCCTTTGCCCTTACCCATCCGAACCTCTGCGGGCTTGCTGGTCACCGGCTTGTCCGGGAAGACCTTGATCCACACTTGCCCTTCACGCTTCATGTGGCGGGTCAGGGCCACACGGGCGGATTCGATCTGGCGTCCGGTGAGCCATACGCTCTCCATCGCTTTGAGGCCGAAGGATCCGAGTGCCACGCGGTGACCGCGTTGGGACTCGCCCTTCATGCGGCCCTTGTGCATATTGCGGCGCCGACTGCGCTTAGGTTGCAACATGGTTCTTAGTTGTTAGGACGATTACCTCCACGATTTCCACCTGGGCCGCGACGCTCGCCGCCGGGACCACCAGGGCCGCGACGCTCACCGCCGGGACCACCTGGGCCACGACGCTCACCACCACCTCCACGACGCTCTCCTCCACCGGGACCTCCTGGGCCACGACGTTCACCACCGCGACGATCGTTGCCAGGGCCCATGCGCATGCCGCCGGGTCCTTTCACTTGTCCTTGGTTCGGGCTCAGGTCACGCTTGCCGTAGACCTCGCCACGCATGATCCAGCACTTCACCCCGATGCGTCCCATCTTGGTGTGCGCCTCGGTGATGGCGAAGTCGATGTCGGCACGCAGGGTGTGCAACGGCACACGGCCTTCGCGGTATTTCTCGGTACGGGCGATCTCGGCGCCGTTCAAGCGGCCGCTCACCTGCACTTTGATGCCTTCAGCGCCCATGCGCATCGTGCTGGCCACGCTCATCTTCATGGCGCGACGGAAGCTGATGCGGCCCTCCAATTGGCGGGCGATGCTGTCGGCCACCAAACGGGCGTCGAGCTCGGGGCGCTTGATCTCGAAAATGTTGATCTGGACGTCCTTGCCGGTGAACTTCTTCAGCTCCTCGCGCAACTTGTCCACCTCGGAACCGCCACGACCGATGATGACACCAGGGCGTGCCGTGTTGATCGTCACGGTCACCAGCTTCAAGGTGCGCTCGATGATGATGCGGGAGACGCTCGCCTTTTTCAAGCGGGCCATGAGGTATTGACGGATCTTCTCGTCCTCCACCAGTTTATCGGCGTAATTATCGCCGCCGTACCAGTTGCTGTCCCAGCCCTTGATGAGGCCCAGGCGTTGGCCGATCGGGTTTGCTTTTTGTCCCATTATGCTTTGTTCTCGGCGGTTTCCTCCGGTGCGGTGTCCACGATCAAGGTCACGTGGTTGCTGCGCTTTACCATGCGGTAGGCGCGGCCCTGAGGTGCGGGCAGCATACGCTTCAACCCGGTGCTTTCGTCCACCATCACCGTCTTCACGACCAGCTTGGTGTCTCCGGCCTTCTTCTCGTTCTTCGCTTCCCAGTTGGCGATGGCGCTCATCAAGAGCTTTTCCAACGGCTTGCTGGCGTGGCGGGTGCTGAAGCGCAGCAGGCCCAGCGCCTTCTCCACTTCCACGCCGCGGATGTTGTCCGCCACCTGGCGCATCTTGCGCGGGCTGGTGGGAACCTTGCGGAGGCTGGCCACCGCAACGTCCTTCTTGGCCTCCTTCCGCTTATCAGCGGCTATTTTCTTGCGCGATCCCATGTTACTTTCTGTTGTTGCCGGCGTGACCACGGTAGGTACGCGTCGGGGCGAACTCCCCCAGTTTGTGGCCCACCATGTTCTCGGTGACGTACACCGGGATGAACTTGTTCCCGTTGTGGACGGCGAAGGTCAACCCCACGAACTCCGGGGTAATGGTGCTGGGGCGCGACCAGGTCTTCAGGACGGTCTTCTTGCCGGCCTGTTGCATTTCGGTAACGCGCTTCGCCAACTTGTAGTGGACGAACGGGGGCTTCTTGAGTGAACGGCTCATCTGCTATCGGGTGATCAGGCTTTCTTGTGGTTGGCCCGCTGAATAATGAACTTGTTGGAGATACGCTTGGGTGCCCGTGTCTTTTTGCCTTTGGCCAGAAGGCCGTTGCGGCTGCGCGGATGACCGCCGGAAGCCCGGCCTTCGCCACCACCCATCGGGTGATCGACGGGGTTCATCACCACGGGACGTACGCGCGGTCGACGGCCCTGCCAACGGGTGCGGCCAGCCTTACCGCTGCGCTGCAGCATGTGCTCGGAATTACCCACGGTACCCACTGTGGCCATGCAGCTCACCAACACCATGCGGACCTCGCCGCTCGGCATCTTCAGGGTGGCATAGCGGCCTTCACGGGCATTCAGCTGGGCGAAGGTGCCCGCGCTGCGTGCGAAGGAGCCTCCCTTGCCGGGCTGGAGCTCAACGTTGTGCACCAAGGTACCCAAGGGGATATCGCTCAATGGGAGCGCATTGCCCACTTCCGGGGGAGCGCCCTTGCCGCTCACCACCACCTGGCCCACTTTCAGGCCGGCAGGTGCGAGCATGTAACGCTTCTCACCGTCCGGGTAGAACACCAGTGCGATGCGCGAGCTACGGTTCGGATCGTACTCGATGGTCTTCACCACGCCGGCGATGCCCACCTTGTCGCGCTTGGTATCGATCACCCGATAGCGCTGCTTGTGACCACCGCCGATGTAGCGCATGGTCATCTTGCCCGAGTTGTTCCGGCCGCCGCTCTTGTTCGCGCGCCCACGGAGCAGGCTCGCTTCGGGGATATTGGTGGTGATCTCCTCGAAATCGATGGCCACCTTGTGACGGGTGCCAGCGGTAACGGGGTTCATTTTACGGATGCCCATGATCTTCGCTTGTTCGAGGGTCAGAGATTGCTGTAGAGGTCGATGGTCTCACCTTTTTCCAAGGTGACGATGGCCTTCTTCCAAGTGCTGGTACTGCCACGCAGGATGTTGGTCTTCGTATAGCGCGTGCGATCCTTGCCGCGCACGATCATCGTGCGCACGCCGGTGACCTTCACATTGAATTCCTTTTCCACCGCGGCGCGGATCTCGACCTTGTTGCTCTTGCGGTCGACAACGAAGCCGTAGCGGCCTTCGTTCTCGCTTTGGGCGGTCATCTTCTCGGTGATGAGGGGGCGGATGATGATGCTGCTCATTGCGCTTGCTTGCTGAGGGTGGATTCCAACGGGGCGATCGCGTCGGCAGCGATCAACACCCTATTGGCGTTCATGATGTCGTAGGTGTTCAACTCGCTGGCGACCACCACGCGGGCGCCCTGGATGTTCCGGGTGCCGAGCAGCACGTTGTCGTTCTTTGTCGCCAACACCACCAAGGCCTTGCGGCCGGTGAGGTTGAACGCCTTCAGCATGCCGGCGTAGACCTTGGTCTTCGTGCTGTCCATGCCACTGCCGTCCAGCACGGTGATGGTGCCGTTCTTGGCCTTGTGCGTGAGGGCGCTGCGGCGGGCCAGGTCCTTCACCTTCTTGTTCAGTTTGAAGTGGTAGTCACGGGGCTTTGGGCCGAACACGCGGGCACCGCCCTTCAACAAGGGACTCTTGATGGAACCCTTTCGGGCTCCGCCAGTCCCCTTCTGCCGGTGCAGCTTGCGGGTGGAACCGCTAAGCTCGCTCTTCTCCAAGGTCTTGGAGGTGCCCTGACGACGGTTCGCCAAGTGCTGTTTTACGTCCAGCCAGATGGCGTGGTCGTTCGGCTCAACACCGAAAACCGCATCGTTCAGTTTGGCCTTCTTGCCGGTGGACTTTCCGTCCGCGCTGTGGATATCGAGTTCCATCTTACTTCCAGATGATCACAATTCCGCCCTTGGGCCCGGGAATGGAGCCATGAACGACCATGAGGTTTCTTTCCTTGTCGATCTTCACCACTCGGAGGTTCTCCGTGGTGATCTTGTTGCCGCCCATGCGACCTGCCATGCGCAGGCCCTTGAACACGCGCGCCGGGTAGGACGAGCCGCCCAATGAACCGGGAGCGCGTGAACGGTCGTGCTGGCCGTGGGTGGCTTCGCCAACACCGCTGAAGCCGTGGCGCTTCACCACACCTTGGAAACCTTTACCCTTGCTAGCGGAGGTGACTGTGACAAAGCCACCTTCCAGGAAGATGTCGGTGTCCACTTTGTCGCCCAGTTTCAACTCTTCGGTGAACTCCTTGAACTCATGGCTCTTCACCTTGGGCGTGGTGCCAGCTTTCTTAAAGTGGCCGATGGCCGCGGAAGTGGCGTTCTTCTCGCCACGCTCGCCATAGGCCAGCTGAACGGCATTGTAGCCGTCCTTTTCAATGGTCTTCACGTGGGTCACCACGCAGGGGCCGGCCTCAAGCACGGTGCAACCCAACAGGTTGCCCTCCGTGTCATAGAGGCTGGTCATCCCGACCTTTTTTCCGATCAATCCGCTCATTTTTCTTTTTGTTGGGGGCGATGCTTCCACCGCCCTTGCACTTGCTGTCTATCTATCGTAGCGCTCCGCGTATCTTTCTACGGTCAGACCTTGATCTCCACGTCCACGCCACTGGGGAGTTCCAGTTTCATCAGCGCATCGATGGTTTTGCTGCTGGAGCTGTATATGTCCATCAGCCGCTTGTAACTGCACAGTTGGAATTGCTCCCGAGCCGTCTTGTTCACGTGCGGCGAACGCAGCACCGTGAAAATACGCTTGTGCGTGGGCAACGGGATGGGGCCGCTGACGACGGCACCCGTGCTCTTCACCGTCTTCACGATCTTCTCGGCGCTCTTGTCGACGAGGTTGTGATCGTAAGACCGCAGCTTGATCCTGATCTTTTGGGTCATCACTTAAGGGTCGACTTATGCTGAAACTTTACCACGGACCTTGGCCAAAACGGCTTCGGTGATGTTATTGGGAGCCTGCTCATAGTGGCTGAACTCCATGGTGCTGCTGGCACGGCCGGAACTCAGGGTACGCAGGGAAGTGACGTAGCCGAACATCTCGCTCAAAGGCACCGTGCCCTTGATCGCCTTTGCGCCGCTACGGTCCTCCATGCCTTGGATCTGTCCGCGACGACGGTTGAGGTCGCCGACGATGTCGCCCATGTTCTCCTCGGGCGTGATCACCTCGATCTTCATGATCGGCTCGAGCAGGATCGGCTTGGCTTTGGGCACCGCCGAACGGAAGGCGCTCTTCGCAGCGATCTCAAAGCTCAGTGCGTCGGAGTCCACGTTGTGGAAGCTTCCGTCGTACAAGGTCACCTTCATGCTCTCGATGGGGTACCCTGCCAACACACCGTTCTGCAACGAATTCGCAAAGCCCTTCTGCACCGAGGGGATGAATTCCTTGGGGATGGATCCACCCTTGATGGAATCGACGAACTCCAAGCCGATCTTGGCGGGGTCCGTCTGTGGCTCGATGCGCACGTGGATGTCCGCGAATTTGCCTCGGCCACCGGTCTGTTTCTTGTACAGTTCCCGGTGCTCCACCGTTCCGGTGATGGCCTCCTTGTATTTCACTTGGGGGGCACCTTGGTTGAGTTCCACCTTGAACTCGCGCTTCATACGGTCCACCAAGATCTCCAAGTGCAGTTCGCCCATACCGTTGATCACGGTCTGGCCTGTCTCCTCATCGGTATTCACCTTGAAGGTCGGATCTTCCTCGGCCAGTTTGGCCAACGCCTGTCCCATCTTGTCCAGGTCGGCCTGGGTCTTGGGTTCGATGGCGATACCGATCACCGGCTCGGGGAAGCTCATGCTCTCGAGGATGATCTGCTTGCTCTCGTCGCACAGCGTGTCACCGGTACGGATATCCTTGAAACCGACGGCCGCGCCGATGTCACCGGCTTCGATGACGTCCACGGGGTTCTGCTTGTTGGAGTGCATTTGGAAAATGCGGCTGATGCGCTCCTTCTTGCCCGTGCGCATGTTCTGCACATAGCTGCCCGCGTCCACCTTGCCACTGTAACAGCGGAAGAAGGCCAATCGGCCCACGAAGGGGTCCGTGGCGATCTTGAACGCCAAAGAGGCCATCGGCTCGGTAACGCTAGGCTTCCGCAACAGCTCCTCGCCCGTGTCAGGGTCGGTGCCGGTAACAGCCTCGATGTCCATGGGGCTGGGCAGATAGGCCATCACGGCGTCGAGCATGGTCTGCACGCCCTTGTTCTTGAACGCTGACCCGCAGAGGATCGGCGTGATGCTCATGTTGATGGTACTGATGCGGATGGCGTTCATGATCTCCGCCTCCGTCAAGCTGTCCGGATCAGCGAAGTACTTCTCCATCAACTTGTCGTCGCTTTCGGCGACGGCTTCGATCAACTTGTCGCGCCACTCCTTCACGGTGTCCTTCAGGTCTTCAGGAATGGGGACTTCCGACCAGGTCATGCCTTGGTCGGCCTCGTTCCAGACCATGCCGTGGTTATTCACCAGGTCGACCACGCCAAGGAAACCCGCTTCGGCGCCGATGGGCACTTGCAAAGGCACCGGGTTCGCACCGAGGCGGCTCTTGATCTGGGCCACTACTTTGAAGAAGTCCGCACCGCTGCGGTCCATCTTGTTGACGAAGCCGATGCGGGGCACTTTGTACTTATTGGCCTGGCGCCACACGGTCTCGCTCTGGGGCTCCACGCCACCAACGGCGCAGAACAGCGCCACGGCACCGTCCAGTACGCGCAGGCTGCGCTCCACCTCCACGGTGAAGTCCACGTGGCCCGGGGTGTCGATCAGGTTGATCTTGTACTCGTTGCCGCGGTATTTCCAGGCGGTGGTGGTGGCAGCGCTGGTGATCGTGATGCCACGCTCCTGCTCCTGCGCCATCCAGTCCATGGTGGCCGCGCCATCATGCACCTCCCCGATCTTGTGCGTGAGGCCTGTGTAATAAAGAATGCGCTCCGACGTGGTCGTCTTGCCGGCATCGATGTGCGCCATGATGCCGATGTTGCGCGTGTATCTGAGGTCGCGGGCCATGTGGGGTCCTGGGGGTCTGCTGTGTTTAGAAGCGGAAGTGGCTGAACGCCTTGTTGGCCTCGGCCATCTTGTGTACTTCCTCTTTCTTCTTGAAAGCCGCACCCTCTTCTTTGGCGGCGGCCATGATCTCGTTGGCGAGCCTTTGCTCCATGCTGCGCTCGTTGCGCTTGCGGCTGTAACCGATCAACCACTTCATTGCCAAGCTCTCCTTGCGGCTCTCACGCACCGGCTGGGGGATCTGGAAGTTCGCCCCGCCAACGCGACGGCTGCGCACCTCCACTTGCGGGGTGACGTTCTGGATGGCCTTGCGGAAAGTATCCATGCCGTCCTCGCCGGTCTTTTCAGCCACCATATCGATGGCACTGTAGAAGATGTCGAACGACTTGCTCTTCTTGCCGTCGTACATCAGGTTGTTCACGAACTTGGTCACCTGCACCTGACCGAACTTCGGGTCGGGGAGCGTGTTGTGCTTGGCTGCTTTCTTACGCATCGTTCTGAGTGTAGACCGTTACTTTTTGGCGGCGCCTGCCTTTTTGCGCTTGGTGCCGTACTTGCTGCGGCGCTGGTTCCGGCCCTCTACCCCGCTGGTGTCCAACACACCGCGAACGATGTGGTATTTCACACCGGGAAGGTCCTTCACCCTGCCACCGCGCACCAGCACGATGCTGTGCTCCTGCAGGTTGTGGCCCTCTCCACCGATGTAGGCGATCACCTCCATCTTGTTGGAGAGGCGCACCTTGGCCACCTTGCGAAGTGCGGAATTCGGCTTCTTCGGGGTGGTCGTGTACACCTTGGTGCATACGCCGCGGCGTTGGGGGCACTGGGTCAAGGCAATGGACTTGCTCTTGACGGTGGGGACCTTGCGGCCTTTGCGGATCAGCTGTTGAATGGTTGGCATGAAGCTCCGTTTCGTCCTGTTTATCAACGATTTTGCCCATTTCCTCCGGCAAAATTCGGGCTGCAAATGTAGCGGTTTCCCCCAGACGACCAAGGGGAGGGGGGTAAAATGTTTCAAGCGCAACCGTGAAAAAGTGGCATTCAGTCCTGATTGACCGCTCTTACCTCATCTTATGTGTCTGTTATACAGCACTTTACACCAAACAAACTGATCTGCCCGAGCTGTTCATATCCCTATGAAACTTCGCAATATTCAGACAAAACGCTACCTTTGATGGTATCATTTGATACTATTGTGTACCCGACCACCTATTCCCTCACGCCGCAGACCCTGTCCCTCTTGGCCTCCATCTCCGAGCGGCTCGGCGAGGTGCGTGCCGCCCATCTTCACCACCCCTCTCCCCTGCTGAAGCGGGCCCACCGGGTCAGCACCATACACGCCACCCTAGCCTTGGAGGACAATCCATTGGACCGGAGGTCCATTGCGGAGCTGTTGGACGGCCATATGCCGCATACCTCCAGCTCGGCCGTGCTGGAAGTCCTGAACACCATCCGCCTCTATGACCTCCTTCCCACGCTGGACCCCTTTATGGGCCATGACCTCAGGCACGCCCACGGCGAGCTGATGCACGGGCTGGCGCTGGACCCCGGCCAATACCGCACCGGGGCCATGGAGGTGATCTACGGTGACCGGCCGGGGACCCGCAAAGCGGCCGGTGGCAACATCTCCAGTCAGGTGGAACAGTTGCTGCATTTCGCGGAGAATGACGAGGCCCCCATGTTGATCACCAGCTGTGTGCTGCACTACGGCCTGATCAACCTCCGCCCCTTCACCGCAGGGAACGGCCGTATCGCGCGGCTCTGGCAAAAGCTGATGTTGATGCGGCAATGGCCCGTGTTCGCTTACCTCCCGTTGGAAGGCTTCATCCAACGCGGCCGCAACGGATACTACGCCGCCATGGAACATGCCGACCGCCAGGAGGACTGCGGCGTTTTCATTACCTATATGATGGAGCGGATCGATGAGGCTCTGCACGAGTTGCTCACTCGCGAACGGCCAGTGCTGACAGGACCTGACCGCATCTCCACTTTCATTTCGGGCAGTGACCGGGGACGTTTTACCCGAAAGGATTACCGCAACGCCTTCCCCGAGCTTTCCACCGCAACAGCTAGCAGAGACCTGGCGGATGCGGTCGATGCCGGATCGATCATGCGCACCGGGACCGGAAGGGTGGCTTGGTACCGGGCGCCCGGGACCCGGAAGCACGGTTAGTCGTGCGGAAGCACGGCACGCATCATCGCTCCAACTTTCCAACGGGTTGCGGACATTACAATAGCAGTTCGATCAATAGCGAGAGGTTACGGCCTGTATAGGTCGCCGGAATATTCCGCTTTCGCAAGATCGCTCGGAAAGCGCACCTTATGACTAACACAAAGCGAAGACCGCACCTTTTCAACATCCCTTCCCCACCCCGTCCTGCCCGCTAACTTTGGCGGCACATGGATCATTTGAAAGGGCTGAACCCCGCCCAGCTCGCCGCCGTGGAGGCCACCGAAGGCCCCACCATGGTGATCGCAGGGGCCGGCAGCGGCAAGACCCGCGTGCTCACCGTACGGATCGCACACCTCCTCACCAAAGACGTGGATGCCTTCCGCATCCTCGCGCTCACCTTCACCAACAAGGCGGCGAAGAGCATGAAGGAACGCATCGCCAAGCTGGTGCCCGGCGGCGAGGCGCAAAGTCTCTGGATGGGCACCTTCCACAGTGTTTTCGCACGCATCCTCCGCGCCGAGGCCGACAAGCTGGGCTATCCGAAGGACTTCACCATATATGACAGTGACGACAGTCGCTCGCTGATCCGCACGATCGTGAAGGAATTCAATCTGGACGAGAAGCTCTACAAAGCCAACTTGGTGCATGGGCGCATCAGCATCGCGAAGAACAACCTCATCGGGCCGAGGGACTACTTGGAGAACGTGGAGCTGATGAGCAGCGACGCCGCCAACATGCGCCCGCAGATCGGCCTGATCTACCAGCAGTATGCCGCACGCTGTTTCCGCGCCGGCACCATGGATTTCGACGACCTGCTCTTCCTCACCAACATCCTCTTCCGCGACCACCCGGACGTGATGCTGAAGTACCAGCAGCGCTTCCAGTACATCCTCGTGGACGAGTACCAGGACACCAACCTCGCGCAGTACAACATCGTGCGCACCCTTGCGGCACGGCACCAGAACCTCACCGTGGTGGGCGACGACAGCCAGAGCATCTATGCCTTCCGCGGGGCGAACATCCAGAACATCCTCAACTTCAAGAAGGACTACCCGGAGCACCAGGTCTTCAAACTGGAGCAGAACTACCGCAGCACGAAGAACATCGTGAACGCGGCGAACAGCCTGATCGAGAAGAACCGCGAGCGTCTCGATAAGACCGTGTGGACGGCCAACGAGGAAGGCACGCCTTTGCCGGTGGTCCGCAGCGTGAGCGACAACGAGGAAGGCCGCTTCGTGGCGAACGACATCTTCAGCACCAAGATGCACGAGCAGGTGCCGAACCACGGCTTCGCGATCCTCTACCGCACCAACGCGCAGAGCCGCAGCATGGAGGAAGCGCTGCGGAAGATGAACATCCCCTACCGCATCTACGGCGGCCTCAGCTTCTACCAGCGCAAGGAGGTGAAGGACCTCATCGCCTACTTCCGCCTCACCTGCAATCCCAACGACGAGGAGGCCTTGAAGCGTGTGATCAACTATCCGGCGCGCGGCATCGGGCAGAGCACCATCGAAAAGCTGATGGTGACCGCGAACCAGCACGACAAGAGCATCTGGGACATCATCCATGACCATCTCGGAGAAGTGGGCCTGCACGAAGGCTTGAAGAAGAAGATCGCGCAGTTCGTGATGATGATCCGTAGTTTCCAGACGATGCTGGAGACGCAAAGTGCATACGCCCTCGGCGAGTACATCGCACGCACCACCGGCCTGTTGCAGGACCTCTTCGCGGACAAGACCCCAGAGGGCGTGAGCCGCTACGAGAACATCCAAGGTCTGCTGAACGGCATGAAGGAGTTCAGCGACCCTTCGACAGGCTCAGGGGCCGCTGAACCGGGTGTGGATCCCGAAACGCTGGCCGATGGCGAGCAGACGCTGCGCACCCTGCCGGATTTCCTCATCGATGTGGCGCTGCTCACCGACGCCGACAACAACGACCCGAACGACCAGGACCGTGTGAGCCTGATGACCGTTCACAGCGCAAAGGGCTTGGAGTTCCCGTACGTTTATGTCGTTGGTCTGGAGGAAAACCTCTTCCCGAACATGATGGCCGTGCAAAGCCGCGCCGACTTGGAAGAAGAGCGCCGCTTGTTCTACGTGGCGATCACACGCGCGGAGAAACGCGCCACGCTGAGCTATGCGACCAGCCGCTACAAATGGGGCACGCTCCAGAGCGCCGAGCCGAGCCGGTTCTTGCAGGAGATCGACAAGAAGTACTTGGAACTCCCGACACGTCACGAGATGCCGAGCTCCGATGCCTATCGGAGCAGCCGGGGGCCTTCCTTCGCTGAGCGGAACGGTTTTACCGAACGCCCGGCTTCAACCGCCCCTGCGCGCAGAGCACCAATTCAGGAACGTAGCCGCCCTGCTGCCACAAGCGCGGCACCTCCGCCTATGAAGCGGAACCTGAAGAAGATCTCCACCTCGGGCTCACCTTTGGAAGCAACAAGCACATTGGGCGAAGCCGTTGCTGCCGACATCCAAGAGGGCGTCACCGTGGAACATGCCCGGTTCGGTAAGGGCAAAGTGGTGAAGGTGGAAGGTGCACCACCGGACCAGAAGGCCACGATCTTCTTCCCCAGTGCCGGGCAGAAGCAGCTGTTGTTGCGCTTCGCGAAATTGAAGGTGTTGAATTAGGACGCAGAGACGCCGAGGCGCTGAGAACTATTCGCCCTATTCCCCTACATTTGGCCCACCACGTCCGATGCCTATCGGACCTTGGCCCTCCCTAACGGACGCGCCTATTGAATCTTTACCGGCCCACCCGACTTCTTCCCGCATGAGCTTCGCATTCGACTACAACACCCAGCGTAACCACTTGATCATTCCCGAGTACGGACGCTATGTGCAACGCATGGTGGAGCTTTGCATGGAGGAGGAGGACAAGGAGAAGCGCACCCGCATGGCCCGCGCCATCGTGCAGACCATCGGCAAGCTGAACCCGCAGCTGCGCAGCAATGAGAACAGTGACCGCACGTTCTGGGACCACATGCATGTGATGGCCGGCTTCGCCCTCGATGTGGACAGCCCCTACCCCGTGCCCACCGCGGAAGGCCTTAAGTCCAAGCCACAGCCAGTGGCCTATCCCAAGACCACGATCCGCTTCGGGCACTATGGCAAGCTGGTGGAACGCATGATCGAGCAGTGCGCCGCGATGGAGGAAGGCCCGGAAAAGGCGGCCTTCACGCTGATGATCGCCAACCAGATGAAGAAGCAGTTCCTTACTTGGAACCGCGACAGCGTGGGCGACGGCGCGATATTGAAGGACCTCGCCGACCTCGGGAAAGGCGAGTTGAAGCTGGAACCGGAACAGCAGCTGGCCAGTACCGATGCATTGCTCCAGGCCCAAAGGAACGGGCCCAAGAATGCCGTGGACCCTGTGCGCAAACGCCACAAGAACAACAGTGGTGGTGGTGGAAATAAGAAGCGCTACCGCAACCGGAATAAGAAGCGGTACTAGGTTCCCAATGCGTCGATCAGATGATCAAAGAATCAGATGATGGAATGCCTTTGCTGCGATCGCTTCGGCTGGAGATCTGTTTGAGAGACCTTTACTGAGGATAGAAGAGGTCTTTCTGAACGGAGATAGCACTTGTGAAGCAATAGGCTCGGAGCGGTTGCCGTTCCAATAGCCATGTTCAGGTTCGGGCTTTTTTACCTTTCACTACTATGCTTCATTGCACCGGCATTGGGTCAATGGACAATTGGGCCGCGAGCGGACTTGGCGTTGTTCCGGGGCTCACCACGTTATATCGCTTACGGGATCGGCGCAAGTGCGACGTATAGTCCACAGAAGCGGAACTACTGGACCGCCGATGGGGCTTATCACATTCCCCACGTCGACCATTTCATCTATGTACAGGGTCCCCGGAATCTGGCCATCGGAGATACCACCTCTTCAACTTGGCGGATCAACGCGCACGAAAGTCATGTCTCCATTTCCCTCGGCTTTCAACGAACGTTCAACCACCGACAAAGATCCATGGAATGGTATTGGAAAGTGGCCTCCGGGTTCGGCATCGACCGACGTCGATCCGAGGGCGAGTTGACATACAAGTATTCCGGGGAGCAACGTCATTTTGACTTTTCATCGCACAGCACGTACATCCCTCTCCTTGCCGGCGGCGGGCGGATCTGGCATTTGGACCATTCCGATCTTGCCTTGGAGCTTTCGGGAATGGTCCCGTGCTATTCGATCACCGACCGTGAGTTCGGGCTCATGACCCGCGACTACTCCTTGTATTTGACATTCCAATATCGCTGGCGGGTCTGACCGGGCATTCCTCCGTCACCTACATCCACTTGTTGAAAGCATTCCCGCTTGCTACGCCGGATACGCCCCTTCCCTTCCTTGTTTCGCAACATGGGAAGTTTCAAGATCGAAGGAGGCCATCGCCTCAGTGGTGAGCTAATTCCGCAAGGCGCGAAAAATGAAGCGCTGCAAGTATTGTGTGCCGTGCTGTTAACAAGCGAGCCGGTAAGGATCAGTAATGTGCCGGATATTGTGGACGTGAACAAGATGATCGACCTGCTGCGCGCCATGGGCGTGGAGGTGGAAAAGCTCGGCGAAGGCGATTGGCGCTTCCAAGCGAAGACCGTAGACCTGGAATTTTTCCTGCGGCCCGAGTTCAAGCAGATGGGCGGCGGGTTGCGCGGCAGTGTGATGGTAGTGGGACCTTCACTCGCCCGTTTCGGCAGCGGCTACATCCCCACACCGGGCGGCGACAAGATCGGCAGGCGCCGGTTGGACACGCACTTCATCGGCTTCGAAAAGCTGGGGGCAACCTTCAACTACGATGCTAAGGAAGGCTTCTTCAAGGCGGAGGCGAAACGGCTGAAAGGCGCCTACATGTTGTTGGACGAAGCCAGCGTGACCGGTACCGCGAACATCGTAATGGCCGCCGTGCTTGCCGAAGGCCGCACCACCATCTTCAACGCCGCCTGCGAGCCGTACCTGCAGCAATTGTGCAGCATGCTCGTGCGCATGGGCGCCAAGATCCAGGGCATCGGCAGCAATCTGCTCCACATCGATGGCGTGAATGAACTCGGTGGCACGGAGCATCGCCTGCTCCCCGACATGATCGAGATCGGCTCCTTCATCGGCATGGCCGCCCTCACCCGCAGTGCCATCACCATCAAGGACACGGGGTATGAGCATCTCGGCGTCATTCCCGACACCTTCCGGCGGTTGGGCATTCAAGTGGAACGCAAAGGCGACGACATCCACATCCCCGCGCAGGACCACTACGCCATCACCCGCTTCATCGACGGCAGCCTCATGAACATCAGCGATGCGCCGTGGCCCGGCTTCACGCCCGACCTCATCAGCATAATGATCGTCACCGCCACGCAGGCGAAGGGCAGCGTGCTGATCCACCAGAAGATGTTCGAGAGCCGCCTGTTCTTCGTGGACAAACTGATCGAAATGGGCGCGCAGATCACCCTCTGCGACCCCCACCGCGTGCAGGTGAACGGCCACGATTTTGGACAGCCCTTACGCGGTATCACCATGACCAGCCCGGACATCCGTGCGGGGGTCTCCCTGTTGATCGCCGCGCTCAGCGCTGAGGGCACCAGCGTTATCCACAACATCGAGCAGGTGGACCGGGGCTACCAGCGCATCGCGGAGCGGCTCAACGCTATCGGTGCGAAGATCGAACGGCTGCCATGAAGAGGGCGCAGAGGTAACGGGGGTAAGGGAGGTAAGGGAGGTAAGGGGTGTAAGGGGTGTAAAGGTGGAACGGAGCTATGTAGACCTCATCTTCCTTTTCCACCATCTCGTCCATGACTTCCCTTACCTCCACCCCTTCCATGAACTCAATAAATCAGCGCATCACCTTGAACACGATCTTCGCCCCATGAAATTTTCATTCATCACCTGCCTTGTCGTTCTCGGCACTATCGCCTTCCACACGGCGCATGCCCAGGAACGGCTTAGCGGCATCACTGTGGGGCAACAGGCCCCGGACATCGCCATGCCCGACCCCGCAGGCGACACCCTGCGCCTTTCGGACCTTCGCGGGCATATCGTGCTGCTGGACTTCTGGGCCAGTTGGTGCCGGCCCTGCCGCATGGAGAACCCGCACGTGCGTGCAACCTATCACGCCTACAAGGACAGCCTCTTCACCGATGCCAGCGGCTTTCGCGTCTTCAGCGTGAGCTTGGACCGTGCCGGTGGCGGAGACGCTTGGAAGAAGGCGATCGAGCAGGACCAATTGGACTGGCCTTGGCATGTGGGCGCGGTGGAAAGCGGGATCAACAGCGCCGCCAACACCTACCAGGTGCGCTTCATCCCGACCAACGTGCTCATTGACGCCCAAGGGAAAGTGATCGCCATGGACGTCCACGGCGATGACCTGGACCATGCCCTAAACGCTTTGCTGGAGCGCGATCCCGCCAAGATCGCCGAAATGGAGAAGCAGAAATCCAAAGCGGAAAAGGAAGAGGCCAAGGCGGAACGCAAAAGGAAGCGGAAAGAAAAAAGGTGAACCGCTCCGGTCGACTTTCCCATTCCGGCACGATGATGGATGCGATGCCGCCTCCAGCGCACCTTAAATTCGCACCATGAACCTCTCCTCCGTGATGACAAAGACACGTATCGCCCTAGTGGCCAGTGTGGCCTTGCTGGCCGTTTTCGGTTTTACCTCACGCATGGACGAGGGCGGACCGGTCAAGGACGGCACGGCCATCGGCGACAAAGCCCCGGAACTGGCCTATTACAACCCGGACAGCACCAAAGTGATCACGCTGTCTTCCCTGAAAGGTCAATACGTGCTACTGGACTTCTGGGCCAGCTGGTGCGGCCCCTGCCGCCGGGAAAATCCCAACGTGGTGCGTGCCTATGACAAGTATAGCAAGGCCAAGTTCAAGGATGCCAAAGGCTTCACCGTGTACGGCGTAAGCTTGGACAAGAGCCGCTCAGCATGGAAACACGCCATTGAACAGGACAAACTGGCTTGGCCCAACCATGTGAGCGACTTGGGCGCATGGAGTTCCGCAGGTGCACGCATCTACGGTGTCAACTCGATCCCCATGAACTTCCTGATCGACCCGAAAGGGATCATCGTGGCCAAGAACCTCCGGGGCGACCAGCTCGACAAGGCGCTGGACCCGTTCGTGAAGAGCTTCTGAGCCCTCCCCGATCCATGCCTTCCTGCGGAATTGTCCTTCGCAGCCCCTTGATCCTGTCGATCTGTCCCATCTTCGCGCCGCAATGGCCGCCCTTGACGGAACGGCACTGAACTTGTCCCGTGCGCAATCCATTCCGCAAATCCAAGAAAACCATGTCGGAACGACCAGAAGTCGGCCCCGAGGAGCGCACCCGTGAAAGCGATGCCCAAGAGCACGCTGCGAGCCAATTGAGCAAAGCCAGTGAGGCCGCCGCCGAACGCGCCATGGGCGATGATGGCACCGGCGAGAGCTACGAGAGTGAAACCCTACGGGCGGAACTCGACGCCCTGCGCACGGAACACGATGCCCTGCATGACAAATTTGTGCGCCTGCACGCCGAGTTCGACAACTTCCGCAAGCGGACCGCCAAGGAGCGCATGGACCTCTTGATGAGCGCCGGTGCCGATACCATCATGAGCATCCTGCCCGTGCTGGACGACATGGAACGCGCCATTGCCCACAACACCGAGGTCAACGACATCAATGCGGTGAAACAGGGCTTCGAGCTGATCCGCCAAAAGTTCGCCAACATCCTATTGGCCCATGGCCTGAAGCCGATGCAAGCCAAGGGGCAGCCCTTCGACCCGGAATTGCACGAGGCCATCAGCCAAGTGCCTTCCCCGGACAGCAAGATGAAGGGCAAGGTGCTGGAGGAGGTGGAAAGCGGTTACACCCTGAACGACAAAGTATTGCGCCACGCCAAGGTGGTTGTAGGTGCGTGACGTGTCGCGCCCCTACAACCACCTTGGCGTAGGGGCTTGTATGGGCGATGCATGCACCGCCCATACAGGCCCCGATAACGACCACCAATGAGCAAAAAGGACCCGTACGAAGTGCTGGGCGTTGGCCGCAACGCCGGCGCGGACGAGATCAAGAAGGCCTACCGCAAGCTGGCCATCAAGCACCATCCGGACAAAAACCCCGGCGACCACACCGCCGAAGACCGCTTCAAGGAGGCTGCCGGTGCGTACGAGACCCTGAGCGACCCCGAGAAGAAAGCCCGTTTCGACCGCTTCGGTCATACAGGTGCCGGCATGGGAGGTGGGGGCTTCCAAGGCGGCGGGATGAACATGGACGACATCTTCTCCCAGTTCGGCGACATCTTCGGCGGTGGCTTCAGTGGCGGCGGCGGGTTCGGCGGGTTCGGGGGGGGCCAACAACGCCGTACTGTGAAGGGCAGCAACCTGCGCGTGCGCATGAAGCTGACTTTGGCCGAGATCAACGACGGTGTGGAGAAGCAGCTGAAGTTGCAGAAACTCGTGCGTCCGAAAGGCACCGAGTATGCCACGTGTTCCACCTGTAAAGGCCAAGGGCAGGTACACCGCGTCCAAAGCACTTTCCTGGGCCAAATGCAGACCGTGACCGCCTGCCCCACCTGCGGCGGCATGGGCCAGACCATCAGCAAACGTGCCCCGGGCAGCGATGCCAACGGATTGATCCGCGAGGAGAACGTGGTGAACGTAAAGATCCCGGCCGGCGTGGAGGAAGGCATGCAGCTCAACCTAAGCGGCATGGGCAATGAAGCCCCGGCAGGCGGCATCCCCGGCGACCTCTTGGTGGTGATCGAGGAAGAGGACCATCCCGAGCTGAAACGCGACGGCAACAACCTGCACTACGAGGCCTTCATCACCATGATCGATGCGGCCTTGGGCACGAGCATTGAGGTGCCGCTTGTGAGCGGAAAGGCCAAGATGAAGATCGAACCGGGCACCCAGTGCAACCACATCCTGCGCCTGAAGAACAAAGGCCTGCCCAGCATCAACCGCCACGGCCACGGCGACCTCTTCGTACACGTGATGGTGTGGACGCCCTCCGACCTGAACAAGGACGAGAAGAAGGCCCTGGAAAAACTGCGCGACAGCCCCGGCATGCAGCCACACCCCACCGGAAAGGACAAGGGCTTCTTCGAGCGGGTGCGGGAGATGTTCGCGACGTGAGTGTGAGAGCTTCGTTCACCACAGCGGCACAGAGAGCACAGAGGGGTTATCGGGGATGACGTTTCTTGTACAGGGTATTGGGTACTGAGTAATAGGTACTGCCTACGCACACTGTAAAGCCATAAGCTTCAAGCCACAAGCCTGTGGGTGCAGAGCTTGCGGCTTGAAGCTTGAGGCTCACGGCTCACGGCTCAAATTGGAGGTAGTGGTCGGTGGTTAGTGATCGGTGATCGGTCCCCTTTCCCCACCACTTCAAGCGCATTCTCAGCGGTGATCAGCCCTTTCAGCGTCATCTGCGTTCCATACGGCACGGTACCTTTGTATCCCCAAAATGATCATCGTCCTCTTCTTTGTTGCCCACTGGTACCTCTCGCTTTTTGTGCAGACGTTCTACCTGCACCGCTACTCGGCGCACCGCATGTTCACCATGAGCCCCTTCTGGGAGAAGGCGTTCCATGTCCTGACTTGGATCGCGCAGGGCAGCAGCTACCTCAACCCCGCCGTGTACGGCATGATGCACCGCGCACACCACGCCTACGCCGATACCGAACAGGACCCGCACTCACCGAAGTACGACGAGAATCCCTTCAAGATGATGCTGAAGACCGCAGGCCACTACAACGGCCTGCTCTATGGCACGGAACATCCCGAAGCCCGCTTCACCCGCGACCTGCCGCACTGGAAGACGATGGAGCGCATCGGCGAAAGCTGGATCTCGCGCATCGCTTGGGGACTGCTGTATACCGCGTTCTACTTCGCCTTCGCTACGGCGTGGTGGCAGTGGTTGCTCCTCCCCTTGCAGTTCGTGATGGGCCCGTTGCACGGCATGATCATCAACTGGTATGCGCACCGCTACGGCTACGTGAACTACCCCACCGACAACACCAGCAAGAACCTGATGCCGCTGGATGTGATCATGATGGGCGAAGGGCTGCACAACAACCACCACACCCACGCCGCCCGCGCCAACTTCGGCACGCACTGGTGGGAGTTCGATCCCACTTGGCCGGTGATCTGGGTGTTGAATAAGGTGGGGGTGGTGCGCTTGCGGAAGGTGGAAGCATGAGGTGCACGGTGCGCGAAGCGCGGTGGTCGCATGCAGGCGATCCAAGAACCATGTGACCATTGTCACAGAGCGGGATCGAAGAACGACGGACCTTGGCGCAAACAACTTGGTCCTCATGCGCGCTTCCACTTTTTTCCTGTCATTCTTCCTCGTACTTGGCGCGAGTGCACAAGACATCGGCGATCGTCACGTCGTTCTTCAGGAAGTCGCTATTCCCGACATGCCAGGGCTACATTCCTTCGCATGGGGCCAGCACAATGGCGAGTGGCTTTTGATCGGTGGCCGCACTGAAGGTTTGCATCAACGTCAACCTTTCGCGGCCTTTCAGGCAACTTTCAACAACACAACGGTCTATGTGGTGAACCCGTCAAACCAGGAGATCTGGAGCGCACCCTTATCGACCTTGCCCACAGCCATTTTCGAGCAGCTCCAACGTACCAACATGGAGTTCGAACAACGCGGGAACACGCTTTACATCATCGGCGGATACGGGTTTTCCGCAACGGCGAACGACCACATCACACATGGTAAGTTGACCGCCGTGGATGTTGCAGGAACGATCTCGGCGATCAAGAACAACTCGTCCATGGTCCCCCACTTCCGCCAGCTTTCCGACACGCGCCTGGCCGTAACGGGCGGCTACGTTGGCGTGTTGAACGACATATTCCATCTGGTCGGTGGCCAACGGTTCATGGGTCGATATAATCCGATGGGACCTGACTTCGGCCCGGGCTTCGTTCAGGAATATACCAATGCCATCCGTCGTTTCGAGATCGACGATGATGGCACAACATTGAGTTTGGTGAACTTCACCGAAACGATCGATACCGCGAACCTGCATCGGCGTGACCTCAACATGGCATCGCAGATCTTTCCCGATGGCACGCAAGGCTTAACGGCGTTCAGCGGGGTGTTCCAATATGCCAGCGACATCCCTTGGCTGAACACCGTGGACATTACGGCCAATAGCTACACGGTCGTACCGGTCTTCGAGCAATTGCTGAACCAGTACCACACTGCGCACATGGCCGCCCATTCCACTTCGCTGAACAGCATGAACACGGTGTTCTTCGGCGGTATCGGGCGTTTCTTTTTCGATGCCAACAACCAGCTGCTGGACGACATCAACGTCCCCTTTGTGAATACGATCAGCCGTGTGGAACGAAGAGGCAACGGGACCATGACCGAGACGGCGATCGGGAACATGCCCGCATTGCTCGGAGCAGGCGCTGAGTTCATCCTCGAGCCCTCGGTCCCGCGGCTTTTCAATGATATTATCGACCTGGACCAATTGCAAAGCGACACGGTATTGGCCGGCCATATCGTAGGTGGCATAGAAAGCAGCGCGGCGAACATCTTCTTCATCAATACGGGTACGCAGAGTTCCGCCGCTGCGCGTGTTTTCCGCGTACTGTTGGTCGCGGACGGCGCGACGGGGATCCGTGATCAGACCGGTGATCAGCAGCAGCTATCAGCAACGTTCCTTTCAGATGGAGCTCATCTCCAGATCACAATGAACAACCCTGTTGCCGGTCACCTGGAGTTGAACCTGTTGGATATCAGCGGCCGTCTGGTCAAGAAAATATTCTCGGCTCGTCAGCCGGCAGGTAACCTGCAAATGACAAGCGAAGTGCAGGACCTGGCACCGGGTGGATATCTATTGGAACTAAAGGCTCAAGACCGCCACCAGACGATCCGTATCGTACGTTGATCGCACCTGCCATGCGATGTTAGTTGCATGCGCGGATAAGCATTCCATAAAAACAACTACCACTAACACCGGCTCTGAACCAAAGCCACTGCATGGCCAAGTAACACGCCATAGCTTTGATCCGTTAGCACCCTTACCCCTACATGAAGGACCTAAGCGGAAAAGTCGTCATGATCACCGGTGGAGCCTCCGGCATCGGCAAGATCATGGCCCGCCTCATGCTGGAGCGCCAAGCCAAGGTGGTCATCTGGGATATTGACCAAGCCAGCATTGATAAAACCATATCCGAATTTTCTAACCAAGGCGAGGTCTTTGGCTTCAAAGTCGATGTGTCCAATGTTGAGCAAGTACAAGAAACCGCCCAAAGAGTGAAGCAGGAGACAGGTGTGGTTGACGTGGTGATCAACAGCGCTGGGATCATCGTCGGCAAGTTCTTCCACGAACACACAGCCGCAGACATTGCGCATACCCTGAACATCAACGTGGCTGGATCCATGTATGTCGCGAAGGCGTTCCTGGATGGCATGCTCGCTCAAAACGCTGGGCACATCTGTAATATCGCATCCTCCGGAGGGCTGATCTCAAATCCGAAGATGTCGGTGTACGCCGCCAGCAAATGGGCTGTGATCGGCTGGTCGGACAGCTTGCGATTGGAAATGAAGCAGATGAAGAAGGACGTGCATGTCACTACCATCATGCCGTATTACATCCATACGGGCATGTTCGAGGGCGTGCGGTCGAGGATCCCGATCCTCGAACCCGAGGCCGCAGCGCTTACGATCGTAAAAGCCATAGAGCGGAATAAAACGATGGTGACGATCCCTGGCTATATCTACAGGGTCACCCGGTTCTTCCAAGCAATACTGCCCATCGCTGTTTTTGACTGGTTCACTGGTAGCGTGTTGGGGATCTATAAGACAATGGAGCATTTCGTTGGTCGCAAGAAATAGGATCTACTCCCGTTCGCGCTTGCAACGCCACGTCCACAACGATCCCGCATCCGTACTTTTCCCCCAGAATGATGAAGAGCATCGTTGTATTCTGCGGTTCCAGTGCAGGCCATGATCCCGAATTCCTCGTTTCCGCCAAGGCATTGGGTGCCACGATCGCATCGCGAGGAGCGCGGCTGATCTATGGCGGAGCAAAGGTCGGCCTCATGGGCTGTATTGCCGATGCCGCACTGGCACAGGGCAGTGAGGTCATCGGCATCCTTCCCCGCTTCCTGTCGATCAAGGAGGTGGCGCATGAGGGGTTGACGCAGCTCCTCATCGTGGAGAACATGCACGAGCGGAAGACCAAGATGTTCGAGCTGGGCGATGCGTTCATTGCCATGCCCGGAGGCTTCGGCACACTGGAGGAACTCTTCGAGGTGGTGACCTGGGCGCAGCTCGGCCTCCATCAAAAGCCCATCGGCGTCTTGAACGTGAACGGCTTCTATGATCCGCTGATGGCCCAGCTCGATCACATGGTGAGCAAGGGTTTGCTGAAGCAGCGGAACCGCGACCTGATCATGATCGACAGCGCGGTGGACGGCCTGTTGGCTAAGATGGAAGCGTATGAACCTGTTCCGGAGAAGAAGTGGATCTCGGATCTGGACCAGGTCTGAGCGGGAGTTCGTTGAACTATAATGCAGATGGCGCTGAAAGCGCCGACCTCGCTTGGTCCGCGCTGCAAGCGCGGACCGGCGTTCGTGACGCTGCCCGCCCGGGCTTGTAGCGCGAGGCGTGCGAGGTGCGCGCCTGTGGCGCAACGAAACGACCTATCTTCACCTCATGGGTGATCGCTATGCCATTCGCCATCCGAACGACCTGTATTTCCTCACGTTCACCGTGGTCGACTGGATGGATGTCTTCACACGCTTGGCGCATCGTCAATTACTGGTGGACAGCTTGAACTACTGCATCCGCAACAAAGGACTGATCGTGTATGCTTGGGTGGTGATGAGCAATCACATTCATATGGTGGCCTATGCGGAAGAAGGAAAGAAGATGGGCGACCTGATCCGCGACTTCAAACGGCATACTTCCAATGCAGTGCGGAAGAGCATTGAGACCGGACCTGAAAGCCGCCGTGAGTGGCTGTTAGACCGGATGGCGTTCACCGCACGTAAGACAAAGCGTACCGATAATTACAAGCTCTGGCAGGACGGAAGCCACGCCATGGACATCTTCTCCATGGATTTCCTCCAACAAAAGATCGACTACATCCATAACAACCCGGTCCGGAACGGATTGGTGGACCTGCCGGAACATTATCGCTTCAGCTCGGCACGTGATTATTACACCGAGGAGAAAGGGCTTGTGGATATTGAGATGATCTGACTCTTGGCGCTACAAGCGCCTACCTCGCTTGGTCCGGCTGCCCGCGCTGCCCGCGCTGCCCGCCCGCGCTTGCAGCGCGTGGCGAGCGAGGTCCGCGCCTTTGGCGCAAAGACGTTAACCCTTCCGCATCTTTACTTTGCACCCGATGACCAAAACATCCATCAAGGGTAACCTCGTCGACATTCCTGCCCGCCGCATGTACGCAGCGGAGGTGGTGATCGAGGACGGGCGGATCGCCCGCATCTCGGAATTGAGCGAACCCGTGCAGGGCTTCATCCTGCCGGGCTTTGTGGATGCGCACGTGCATGTGGAAAGCAGCATGCTGATCCCGAGCGAATTCGCACGCTTGGCGGTGACGCACGGTACGGTGGCCACGGTGAGCGACCCGCACGAGATCGGCAATGTGCTGGGCGTGGAGGGCGTGGAGTTCATGATCGCCAACGGCAAGAAAACGCCGTTCCATTTCTACTTCGGTGCGCCGAGCTGCGTGCCCGCCACCGTGTTCGAGACCGCCGGTGACGCTATCGATGCCGCACAAGTAGGCGCGTTGTTGGAGAAGCCGGAGGTGCTTTACCTCAGCGAGATGATGAACTTCCCCGGCGTGCTGCACGGCGATGCGGAGGTGATGAAAAAGATCGCGCATGCGCACCGCCTCGGGAAGCCCGTGGACGGCCATGCACCCGGCCTGCGCGGTGAGGATGCCCGGCGCTACATCGCCGCAGGTATCAGCACCGACCATGAGTGCTTCACCTCGGAAGAGGCGCAGGACAAGCTGAAACACGGCATGAAGATCCTGATCCGCGAGGGCAGTGCCGCGAAGAACTTCGAGGCGCTGATCGACCTGTTGCGCGATCATCCTGATGAGATGATGTTCTGCAGCGACGACAAGCATCCGGACAGCTTGGTGGAGAACCACATCAATGTGCTTTGCGTGCGGGCCGTGGCCAAAGGCATCGACATCTACAACGTGCTGCAGGCAGCCTGCGTGAACCCGGTGGAGCACTACAAGCTGCCCATCGGTAGGCTGTGCGAAGGCGACCCGGCGGACCTGATCGTGGTGGAGGATCTCGTGAACTTCCGCGTGCGCTGCACCTACCTCGATGGTGTGCTGGTGGCGGAAAATGGCAAGAGTCTGATCCCCTCGGTAAAGGAGGAACGGCCGAACCGATTTCATTGCACGACCAAAACGCCACAGGATTTTGCCGTGCCGGCGACCAACGACGAGCTACTGGTGATCACGGCGCTGGACGGGCAATTGATCACGGGGAAAGAGCTGATGCCGGGCAAGGTGGAGAACGATCAATTCATGGCGGATCCTTCACGCGACCTGTTGAAGATCGCCGTGGTGAACCGCTACAAGGACACGAAGCCCGCGATCGGCTGGATCAAGAACTTCGGGCTGAAGCGAGGGGCCATCGCGGGCAGCGTGGCGCATGACAGCCACAACATCGTGGCCGTGGGCACCAACGATGACGACCTCTGCAAGGCCATCAACTTGGTGATCGAAGCGCGCGGCGGGGTGAGCTTGGCGGACGGCGATACCAAGAACATCCTACCGTTGCCGGTGGCCGGGATCATGACCGATGCCGACGCCTACGAGGTGGCCCAGGCCTATTCGAAGATCGACGCGCAGGCGAAGGTGCTGGGTTCCATGCTCGGTGCGCCTTACATGACGTTGAGCTTCATGGCGCTGCTGGTGATCCCGCACCTGAAGATGAGCGACCTCGGATTGTTCGACGGGGACGCCTTCCGGTTGGTTTAGGCGGTGCAATGGGGTTTCGGTATCCGGAAACCGGTTCATCCCAAAATGTGAAAATGCGTTGAATGTTTGCATGAACCCTGTTGTGCAGGGTATCTTTCCGCTCAGATCAACGCACCACAGAACCTCGCACCATGGCCCAACGCTACACCTTTCTTCTCCTCGCTGCATCGATCAGTCTTCCCACCTTCAGCCAACTGGTGATCAACGAGGTGGATTACGACCAATTGGGAAGTGATGCCGCAGAGTACCTCGAACTGAAGAACACCGGGGCAGATGCCGTCGACCTGTCCACCATTGCCATTTTGATGGTGAACGGCAGCAGCGGCAGTGGCGTGGTCTACAAGTCCTACTTCTCCGATTCTTGGCCGATGCTCGCGCCCGGTGCCTATTTCACCTTGTGCGGCGACCCGACCGCAGGTTGCGATGACCAGCTTACACCGGCCACGAACGCCATCCAGAACGGCGCCACCGATGCCATCGCATTGATCCTCCGCAGCGACAGCTCTTTCGTGGACCGCCTTAGCTATGAAGGCACCTTGGCGGGCTATGCGGAAGGGGACGGCACCACCGCGGCCGATGACAATGTGAGCGAGAATAGAAGCATCGGCCGCTTTCCTGACGGTGTGGACTTCGGCGACAACAACACGGACTTCGTGCTGATGTGCTCGACCCCCGGCGCTACGAACGTCGGCGACACCTTGGATTGCGCCACCACCGCCATAACTGAACTTACATCAACGGAGACCTATTCAGTCATGGCCGATCCCGCCGGGAACCGCGTGCTCATGGCCCTTGCTCCTGCTTCGGGAAAGGTGACCTTCGACGTGTTCTCCGTGGACGGCGCGTTGCTGGCCTCGCACAGCATGACCGCTTTCGGCAAGGCCGCATGGGCCTGGAACACCGGAGGCTTGCAAGGCCGCATGCTGATCGTCCGGGTTTCCGGGGCCATGGGTACGAAGGCCAAGCGCGTGGTGCTTCCGTGACCGGTGTCCGTGGAAGCTCTTCCTAGCATGCCGTCGCGGTCGCGGGAGGATGGACCGGCATTCCAAGATCGGCTGGCACCGTAGGATTATCTTGCACCGATGAATGGCTCCGGGCACAGCCCCATGAAGGCGTTCTTGTTGGAGGTCAGCGGGATCTCCTCCTTCATGGGCCGCTTTTTCCGCAATGCCTTCCATCGGCGCTTCGAGTGGCGTGAGTTCGTCCGCCAATGCGTGCTGAACGGCAACGGCTCCTTTGCGCTGGTAGCGATCACCGCGTTCATCATGGGCCTGGTGCTCACCGTGCAAAGCCGGCCGACCTTGGCACGCTTCGGTGCGGAGAGCATGCTTCCGGCGATGGTGGCGGTAAGCGTGGTACGCGAGATCGTGCCCGTGATCACGGCGTTGATCTGCGCGGGCAAGATCGGCAGCGGCATGGGCGCCGAGCTCGGCAGCATGAAGGTGACCGAACAGATCGACGCCATGGAGGTGAGCGGCACCAACCCCTTCCGCTACTTGGCCGTGACGCGGATCTGGAGCACCACCCTGATGTTGCCCCTGCTGGTGATCCTCGCCGACGGCATCGCCATCGGTGCCTCCTGGGTAGGTGTGAACATGAAGGACCCCGTGAGCTGGCAGCTCTTTTACCGGCAGGTTTTCGACACACTGGAATTGGGGGATGTCCTCCCATCCCTCATCAAGAGTTTCTTCTTCGGCTTCATCGTGGGCGCAGTGGGCTGTTACAAAGGCTTCACCACGGCCAAAGGCACGGAGGGCGTGGGCCGAAGCGCACATGGCGCGGTTGTGATGGCCTCGTTGATGATCTTCATCATCGACCTGCTCGCTGTGCAGGTCACTGACATCTTAGGGCTCAACTGATGGAACAGGCTCAGGTGGATGAACGTCCAGCAAGCCGCAGATCGGCGGAGAAGGTCCTGTCCTTGCGCGGGCTCGAACTCGCTTTCGGCGACAACAAGGTGTTGCGCGGTTTTGACCTGGACCTGTACCGGGGCGAGAATGTGATGGTGCTGGGCAAGAGCGGCAGCGGCAAGAGCGTATTGATCAAGTGCATCGTACGCCTGCTGATGCCCACAGGAGGTAGCATCGAAGTGCTCGGCCAGGACGTGCTGGCCTTGGGGCAGGAAGAGCTGGACCACCTGCGGGTGAAGATCGGCTTTCTCTTCCAGAGCAGCGCCCTGTACGATTCGATGACCGTGGAGGAGAACCTCCGCTTCCCCCTCCGCCGCCACTGGATGGCCACCACGCCCGGCGAGGTGGAGGGCCTGGTGACGGAAATGCTGGAGGCCGTCGGCTTGGCGCATACCCGGAGCCTCTACCCTGCCGAGCTTTCCGGAGGCATGCAGCGCCGGATCGCTCTGGCGCGGACCTTGATCCTGAAGCCGGAGATCGTGCTCTACGACGAACCGACCAGCGGCCTGGACCCGATCACCGGGATGGAGATCGTGGAGCTGATCCTGAAGCTGCAACGGACCTATGGCACCAGCAGCATCATCATCTCGCATGACATGCATGTGGCCCGTCTTGCCGCCAACCGCATCGCAATGCTCCATGAGGGGCGCAACTACTTGGAAGGGACGTTCGATGAGTTCCATGCATCCAAGGACCCCCTCGTGAAAAAATTCTTCATCTTCATGTAGTCATGAGCAACAAGAACAAGAACCCGCTCCGGCTCGGCTTTTTCGTTTTGGCCAGCCTCATTCTCGTGATGGTGTCGTTTTACCTGATCGGTGCCAAGAAGAACCTCTTCTCCAGCACCATGGGCGTGCAGGCCGTGTTCCGCCAAGCGGGCGGTCTGAGGCCCGGGAACAATGTGCGCTACATGGGCGTGAACGTGGGCACGGTGGACCGCATCTCCATCCTCAACGATACGGCGGTGCTGGTAGAATTGAAGATCCGGTCGGCTGACGCCGGGAACATCCGCACCAGTGCGGTGGCCTCCTTGGGGAATGACGGGTTGATGGGCAACCGGTTGGTGAACTTGGTGCCGGGCATCCCCGCCGCTTCCCCGGTAACGGAGGGCACGGTGCTCACCACGCGGGTTGAGATGGACACGGACGAACTGCTGAACTCGGTAGGCCGGAGCGGCCGGGACCTGGAAGTGATCACCGGGCAGGTGCGCATCCTCGCCACCAAGCTGAACACGCCGGGCAATGCGGTGGACCTGCTGGTGGACACGCTCTTCGCGCAGGACCTGGCCGGGGCCATGGCGGAGCTTCGGGTCGCCTCGGAGCACGCACGGGGTGCGACCGCGAGCCTTCAGGCCATGCTCCATGATGTGCGCTCGGGCAAGGGGGCCTTGGGCGCACTGGTGAGCGATACTTCCGCAGAAGCCCAGGTGCGCCAAGTGGTCGCCAACCTTGCTTCCATCAGCGACTCGATCCAAACCGCCAGCAATGAGCTCGGTCGTTTCAGCCGACAGTTGAACTCACCCCACGGGCTCGTGCATGCCCTGACGGCCGATACGGCCATGGCCGACAACCTGCGACGCACCCTCACCCGGCTGGACACCGGTGCCACGCTGCTCAACGAGGACCTGCGCGCACTGCAACGGAACTGGTTCTTCCGGAAGTATTTCAAGGAGAAGGAAAAGGGTAAGTGAACAACGGTCAGATGAGACATGCGGCAACGCACTAACTTCCCAGCATGGACTTCGAGACCGCCCGTGAGATGGCCCTGGACATGCCCGGCACCGCCGAGAAGGAACATCATGGCCGGCCCAGCTACAGCGTGAAGAAGAAGATCTACTTGACCCTGTGGCTGGATGAAGGTCGCACGGTGTTGAAACTGACCCCGATGCAGCAAGCTGAATTCAGCGGGGAATATCCGGATGCCTTTGCGCCGGTGCCCAACAAATGGGGCCAGCACGGATGGACGAATGTGTTCATGGCCTATTGCAATGAACGGCTGTTCCGCTATGCTACGGACCTGGCCTGGCGCAATGTGGCACCCAAGTGGATCCTGCCCACGCGGCAGGTACCGCCGAGGTCCTGAAGGGATCAACGCGGAACGCAACAGGGATCGACAGCAACCCTGAGAACACGGAACGGCGGACCCCACTGCCCGCCGTTCCGTGTTCAAGATCGATCCTCCTTACTCCTCCGTCCCGTCGTAGCCGAACAGTTCCTTGATCGTCAACTTCCGGACCGGGCCGAGCTTCTTGAGGGCCTCCATGTCCAAGGCCCCGTCCTTACCGATGGCCATGTAGGTGTAGTGCTTACCCTTGATGTTGGCATCGAAGAACGCCTTCAGGCCTGCCAGATCGCTCTGCTGGATCTTGGGGTAGATGATCCTGTTGACATCCTCGTCCAAGCCCCGGCGCTGTGCGGATTCCCAGCTCCAATAGATCGCTTCCTTGGTGGTGCGGCTTGATTCGATCTTCTTCAAAGCGGCCTCGCGGCTTCCTGCGAACATCTTCTCGTCCGCGGGCATATCGTTCATCAAGGCGCTCAATGCCGTTTCGGCATCACCCAGCTTGTCCGCCTGTGTACCCACGTAGGCGCGCACGTAGCTTGCTTCCTCCTTTTTGCCGGGCATGGTAAAGGCCGCATAGGCGGAATAGGCGAGCGCCTTGCTCTCCCGGATCTCCTGGAACACGATGCTGGACAGGCCGGAGCCGAAGTATTCATTGAACAGGTTGGAGTAGGGCATGTTGTCCGCATTGAACTGCGCCCCTTTGGACATCAGCATCAGCTCGGTCTGCACCATGTCGTAATCCACGTAGTACACCTGGTCCTTGTCCGTCGCCAATTCCACGTACGGCTTGGGCTGCGGCCATGTGGCCAATGTGGCGGGGGTCTTGTGCTCCGCGTTCAGCAACGCGACCACTGCGTCCGGCGTTTTCTTGCCGTAGTAGAAGAAACGGTGCTGGTGGGTGCTGATGCCCTTGATGAGGTCAATGAGCTCGGCCGGTGTCACCGCCTTCAGCTGTTCCGCCGCAAGGATGTTACGCAACGGTGAACGCTCGCCATAGCGCGCATAGTTCAGCATGCCGCGGTAGAGGATGTTGTTCTTGTCCTTCACGTTGTCGCTGCGCTCCTGGAGTTCGTCCTTCACCAGTTCACCCAACGCCTCTTCGTTCGGCTTTGGATCAGCGAGCAGGCTTTCCAGCAGTTTCAGGCCTTTTGCCATGTTCTCTTCCAGCCCGGTGAGCGACACATAGACGCGGTCCTGCCCGGCACCCACGCTGAACCGCAAGCCCAGTTTGAAGAACTCCTTCTGCAGGTCTTCCGCGCTGAGGGTCGCCGTGCCGAGGTAGGGCAGGTAGTTCACGGCCATCTTCAACTTCGGGTCGTCATAGTCGCCGAGGTCCAGGATCTGCGTGAGCGTGAACAGGTCGTTGCTGGTATTGGGGATGATGGCCAGCGGAATGTCATTGGACAGCGTGCGCCGCGTGATCGCGGTCTTGTAGTCCACGAACTGCGGTTGCAGGCGTGCCTCGGGCACCTTGGACCAGCGCTTGAACCATTCACTCTGCTCGCCACGGTTGATGTCCAGCGGGGTGATCTTCGGTTTCTCCACATGGAACACGGTGCTGTCCTCGCCGGTGCGCTTGAAGACCGTGACATCGTCATGGTTGAAGTTCGCCTTGGCGAAAGCGACCACTTCCGATCTGGTGATCTTCGCCATGCGGTCGAAGTAGCCCACCACGTCCTTCCAATCCTTGCCCAGGATGAACGCATCGGTGAGCGCAGCAGCGCGCAGGTTGTTGCGCTCGTTCCAATAGCGGATCTGTTGCTGGCGTTTGTCGTTGATCACAGCGGGAATGAGCCAGTCCTCGAACTCACCTTTCTTCAGCTTGTCCAGTTCGCCCAAGAGCAGGTCCCGCACTTCTTCCAGTGATTGCCCCTGCTTGGGGTTCGCCCCCATGCTGAACTCGGAATAGTCGGTCTGCTCGCCGGAATAGGCGTAGGCGTCCAGTACTTTCTGTTGCTGCTTCAAGTTCAGGTCGATCAGGCCGGCCTGCCCATTGCTCATAATACCCGAGATCAGGTCGAGCATAATGGGGTCCTTGGACTTGGTGCCGCCAAAACGCCAGCCCATGCTCACTGATGCGGCCATTGGCCCCCGGACGCTTAGCGTGTCGCTTTTGAGAATGGGGTCTTCAGGTGTGAAGGTGAAAGCGGGCACCGGCTTGGATTTCCACGAGCCGAAGTACTTGTCCACCATGGCAATGGTGCTGTCGTAGTTGATGTCGCCAGCCATGACGACAGCCATGTTGTTGGGCACATAGTAGGTATCGAAATACTGGTGGATCTTCACCATGCTGGGGTTCTTCAGGTCCTCGCCGGTCCCGATGGTGGTCTGTGTTCCATACGGGTGCTTCTTATACATCTCGCGGTTCATCGCCTCGCTCACCTTGCGGTAGTCGTTGTCCTGACCGCGGTTGAATTCCTCGAACACGGTCTCCAGCTCGGTATGGAAAAGCCGCAGCACGAGGTCCTGGAAGCGCACGGACTCGATCATCATCCATTTCTCTTGGGCATTGGTGGGGATGTCGTTCACGTAGACCGTTTGCTCCGTGCTGGTGTACGCATTGGTGCCCTTGGCCCCGATGGAACTGATCATTTTATCGTACTCGTTCGGCGCGGCATACTTGGCGGCCACGTTACTGAGGCTGTCGATCTTGGCATAGATCATGGCCCGCTCCGCCTCATCGGTGGTGTTACGCCGCTTTTCATACAGGTCGGAGATCTGGTCCAGGTAGGCACTCTCAGTGGCCCAGTCCAGCGTGGCGATCTCGTTTGTGCCCTTGAAAAGCATATGTTCCAAATAGTGCGCGAGGCCGGTTGCCGTGCTCGGGTCGTATTTGCTGCCCGCGCGTACCACGATGTTGGTCTGGATGCGTGGCTCGTCCTTGTTCTGCGACAAGTACACCTTCAACCCATTGTCCAGGGTATAGATGCGGACCTGCATCGGGTCGTTCGGAACGGATGTGTAGGTGTACTTCTTCTGCGCGTTGGCGGAGAAGGACAGTGCTGCGCCAAGCAGCGCGAAGGACAACGTTCGAAGTTTCATCTTTGGGTGGATCGGGTTGGGTGATTCGGGCTTTGCAAGTTCCGGTCTAAATGTAGTGTTCCGGCCGAAGGTGGGATTTCCCCGGAACAACATGCGGGCATCGGCTTTGACCAAGCCATCGGATGCCTTTCCGGCATGTGGGATCAACCGCCGGGATCACAAGGAACAGACTACCCCGATCATCCTTGCGGTTCCGGGCCCCGCCGGATCATCTGCATCACTTTGGCCAAAGGCTTCCGCAAAATGATGAGCGGTGAAACGGCCTCACCGTTCAATTTCCACGCCCGGTATACCTCCACATTGGCGCGCCAGATATGCGCGAGTGAACGGTTGCTCACGCCTCCGAGCCTGAACCGCACCAGCACTTTCGGCACGTAGCGCGCCCGCAGCCGGTGCTTGTACAGAAAGCGGAACATCAATTCGTAATCGGCGCTTACCTCCAGCTCCGTGTTGAACAGGCCGAACCGGTCGTAGGCGCTCCTGCGGATGTAGGTGCCCAAGTGCGGAGGCATCCAGCCCTTTCGGAAGTTCTCGCGATCGTACTCCCCTCCTTTCCAAAACCGCTTCACTTGGGTGATGTCGTCCGGGTCCACCATCAGGGCATCCCCATAGATCACGTCGAAGTCGCCTTCCTCGAAGGCGCGCACCATGTAGCTCACCGTGTTGCGCGTGGCCATCATGTCGCCCGCGTTCACGAAGGCCACCACTTCGCCGGTAGCAAGCCGCAGGCCCTTGTTCATGGCGTCGTACACGCCGTCGTCCTTCTCGCTGACGTAGTGTGCGATGCACTCGGAATAGCGCTCGATCTTGTCCTGTGTGCCATCGGTGCTGCCTCCGTCGATCACGATGTGCTCAATGTCCACATGGTCCTGCACCATCACGCTGCGGATCGTCTCATCGATCTGCGCAACGGCATTGTAGCACACGGTGATCACGGAGACCTTCATGCCTCGTCCGATGGGGCATTGCCCAGCTTGGCCTCTTCTGCGGCGATATCGGGCTCATGGGGAGCTTCACCGGCCATGACGCGGTCACGCACCGGCATGGCGGGATTCCCCCGGTAGATCGTGTAGGCCCTGAGCGACCTGCCTGTCACGCTGCCTGCGGCCAAAAGCGCATGGCTCCTCATCGTTACGCCGCCCAACACCATGGCCCCGGCCCCTACCCAACTGCCTTCCTCCAGTATCACCGGGCCGGCCAGCGTCGGGTAATCCACCTTCTTATAATCATGGCTACCGAGGATCAGCATGGCCCCTTGGCTGATCACCACGTTGCTGTGGATGGTGAGTTGATCGATGTTGTCCAGCCATGCCCGCTGGCCGATCCATACATGGTCACCGATGCTGAGCTTCCACGGGAACTTGATGTTGACGCCCGGATGGATCACCACGCCCTTGCCCACTTTCGCCCCGAAAAGCCGCAACAGCATCGGTTTTGGCGAGCGGAACGGGAACAGCGGGCTGATGAAGAACAAAGCGTTCACGAAGTACCAAAGCGTACGCTTGATGATCCCGGCACCCAAGGGGAAATCCGAGTTGTCGAAGCGGCTTAGGTCAACAGTGGGGCGTACTTCCGTCATGGTGAAAGCAACTTGATGCTCGCCTCGACCGGCGTGACATCGGCCAAATATCGCGCCCCGCGCTCGAACGCACCTAGCGACCATCGATCATATGCTTCTTGATCCATCCCGCAAAGCCGCTCCACGGCTTCGGTGAAGCCCTCCGGCCGATCCAACGGCAGGTCCCAGCCTGCTTGCTCACTTTCCAACCTGCGCCATGGCGTGCGGTCGCTGATGAGCAAGGGCCGCCCGGCGGAAAGCGCCTCCAACATGGTGTGCCCGAAGTTCTCCCCGGCGCTAGGCATGAAGAGCGCATGGTGCGCCGCCAAGATCCCCGGTACTTCTTCCGGCGGCAACGTGTTCTTCCACTCCACTTTTACTTGCGCGGGCAAGACCGCAATGGCTTCTTGGCACTTTGCCCAATAGGCTTGATCATAAATAGGACCGTATAGATCGAACTGCACCTTGCCCTTCACGTTCCGCAAGCTTTCGATCGCCAGCAGCGTGTTCTTCTCCACCGCGATCCGCGCTACGCTCACCAATTTCACCGCACCGGCTTCCTTGCTGATCGGCACCCGTTCGGCGGCCACTTGGCGGGACAAGTTCGGCACGACGGCCACTTCGGCATGCTTCAGGATGTGCATCCGGACGTCCTTGGCCTCCTCCTCGTTCGTAGCTTGAAACAGCACGCCTTTGTACAAGTCCACCATGCGCGCGAACGAGAGGAACAGCAGCTTTTTCAATGCTCCGTGCTGCATCGCACCACTGGCCAGCATACCGCGCACCGCCACTACACGCCGCAGTTTCATCGTCCGCGAAAGCCAGAGCGGCAGGATGTTGTACCACCAGGAGTACAGCCCGTTGAGGTAGACCACGTCCCATCCGCCTTCTTTCAAGATCCGCTTCCATGCCTGACGTGAAGTGCCTGCTTGCGAAGCGTACCACACCTTTTCGCCTCCGGGCAATGCGGTCCAACGGTCCGGCTCAATGCCCGGATAGGGCGTGCTTTCCGTGTATTCCGTGTTGCGCGTCACGATGTGGAAGTCGACGCGTCCACGCAAATGATCCACAAGGTTGGCCAAGCTGCGCACGGGCCCACCGGCCTTGTAGCCCGGCAGGTACCAGTCGATAAAGACGAGCACCTTCGGCCTATCCATTGCGATCGCCGATCAGGTCCATCACCGTCGCGGCCCACTCTTTCGGGCCCCAGTCCATGGCGAGTTCAGTGCTGCGAAGGCCCATGGCCACCAGCTCCGCGTCCGATGTGGCGATCACCTCGCGGAAGGTCTTCTTCAAACTGGCCTTATTGCCCGCGATGAAACAATGGCCGTTACCGCCTTCCTTCAGAAAACGGTGGCGCGCGCCGACGGCATCGCTCAACACCAGCGGGAAACCGGCGGCCGCGTGCTCATGCACCACCACGCCCCACGGCTCATACAGGCTGGGCAAGATGAAGACGCCGCTCTGTTCCATGTACTTCCACACTTCGTCCGCCTGCACGAATCCGATGTGCTTGATGCGCGGATGCTCGTGTGCCAACGGATGCAGCTCTCCCGTGCCGATGCACCACAGCTCCCAATCACCGGCCTGGTCCGCATCGCACAGCTCCGCGAAGGCCTCCACCATGTACTGATGGCCCTTGCTGGGGATGTAGCGTGCTACACAGAGAAACCGATGGGGGAATTTCGCTGATTTCTTCACCCCGAACTGCTTCACCAGCGACGCGAACCGGTCCAGATCGGCGGTGTAGAAACCGCGCTTGATGCGGTCCCGCTTGAAGCCTAGGTATTCCGCATACATCGCCTGCGCCTCACCCGTTACCCACGCATGGCTGAAAGTGCGGTGAAGCCAAAGACGCGCCGCACCCACCGCGGCCCACTGTTTCAAGCCGCCGCGCCATGCCGTGTCGCTGCACATCACCGTGGGCACGCCGCGCTTGCGGGCATCGCGGCAAACCTGCAAGTAGGTCTTGTCCACCCAGCCGCTGGCGAGGATGATGTCCGGGGCGAGGTTGTTCGCGAAGCGCCGCAGCGAAGTGTCGTTAAAGTCGCTCCGCTCATGCACCGTGATGCCATTGGCCACCTTCATCTCGAAAGGTGCTTCCTTGTTCACGGGCCAGCGCACGATGTGCGCCTCCACGCCGTGGTCCTTCACCAACCGCTCCACGCTCGCCATGAAGTAGGGCGCCGTTTCGGTGTAGAGGAAGAGCACCTTCTTCATCGCGGTGCGCGGGGGAAGGCGGCCGTGCCGGCATCCACGATATCCCCGAAGGTGGTCATGGGCAGATCCTCGAAGAGCCGCCGCATTTTCGGCATAGTGCTGCGCAAATTGTGGTAGGTCATGAAATTACGCTTGGCGCTCATCGGCAAGCGTGGATGCCCCGGGTCCACCTCGCGCGGATGGAGGTAGAAAACCACCGGCCGCTCTTCCTTCAGCACCGCCTTCGCCTTTGACAGCATGAGCCGATACGGGAAGAAACGCAGGTAGCCGCCCCCGAAGAAATACATGGGCTTGCCGAACATGGAGGAGAGCGAGATCGGGAATTCCACCAGGTCACCTTCTGACGTGTTCACCAAATGTGGAATGGCCAACGCCCCCGGTAGCCCGCCATGGCCGCGTTCGCCGGGGAAGACGGATGAATCGTAGGTGTACCCCGCCTCGGCAACGGCGTCGAAGAACCAGGGCGTTCCCTCGGTCACGGAAAAGCCCGGAGCACGATAGCCCCGCACGGCCGATCCCGCGGCCTGCTCGATGATGTCCTTCGCTTTGCTGATATCGGCGGAGAAGGTCGTGCGGTCCTGCCGGTACACCAGTTCATGCGCGTATCCATGTGAAGCGATCTCGTGCCCGCCTGCCACGGCCTCACGCACCAAGTGCGGATAACGCTCCACCACCCACGCCAGAAAGAAGAGCGTGGTGCGCACCTGCTTCTCGGCGAAAACCTCCAGCATGGAACGAAAGCTTTTCTCCACCCGTGATTCCAACGCGCCCCATTCCGCCAACGCGGGCGTGGAAGGCACGTCAAGGATGTGGAACCACTCCTCCACGTCGACGGAAAAAACGGACTTGTGCATGGGTACTGCAAAGTAAACCGTTGGAGGGGATGAACCGCAGGGGGTGCGGAGAACGCTGAGGAGATCGGCCTTTAGTTGTCCGTTGAAAGTTGTCAGTTGTCAGGGCCGACGGCACTGTCCAATATTCTTACGTGGCGGGTTCGATGCATCGATGCGCCGTTGCGGTTAAGCTCTTCACTTGATCCGCACATCCGCGAAGTTCCGCAGCCGCTCCCCTTTCGCGAAGCGCCGTTTCAGCCGCCAGGTCAAGAAGAAGATCAAGGGCACGCCGATGATCGTGGGCCAAAGCCATGCCAACCATATCGGCTTGACCATGGTGAGGTTCACCACACTGAACGCGGACACCGTGGCGATGTAACCTCCGAGGAAGCCGGCCATGTGACCGTACAGCCATTCACGCTTGTCATGCCGCCTCCGATAAAATCTCATGAAACCGTTCACCACCATGAGCGTGCCGATGAGGCCGAACACCGTGAACAGCACCGCTTGCGAATTGATACTTCCCAAGATGAGATGCGCCAAACCCCAGATCAGCAATCCTCCGTTCACTACGGCCGCGATCCCGTGCAATGTCAGGTCGATCCGCGCCGGTCGCAGGCCTTTGTGCAACTGCTTCAGGTAGAGGGAACGATAGCCCGACGCGACCAGATAAAAGCTGAACACCGCCACCAGCGCCAGCCAGAACTTCTTCGGATGCAGGATGCCCAGGATGATCGCCGTAGCACAGACCACGATCATGCCGTAGAAAAAGGTCTTGCCCCAACGCCGGTGCCAATTGCCGCCCTTGTTCGTCACCATGGCCATGGGCGCCACCACCAGCGCGATACCGCCAGCCGTGGCATGGAGGCCGAGCAGCCAAGGGACGAGGGTGGTTTCAAGGGACATGGGGATTCCCTATTGCATCACAAGGAATTTCGCCACAACGGGGGCTTGACCCTTCTGTTCGACCGAAATGAGGTATGGACCTGGTGCGAGGTCGGGGATCCGAATGGAAGTCCTTGTGCCTGTCTCTATGGGAAGCAGCACTTGAGTTGCGCCACGCATGTCACTGATGCGTGCCAGTGCGGTGCCACGGCCTTGGGTTTTGATATGCATCTCTTGGCCGGAGGAAATAAGTGTTGGTGAAATCGTTGCGCCTGTCGGCTTGGTCAGTTCGAGGACGGGGAGGGGGTCGAAATAGGAGTAATCCGTGGGATCTGGGGTCATACCCTGATCATCGCTTTTGATGACGTACATTCCTTCAATTCCAGGGCCTGAGCTTTTATTGCCGCCGACAACGACCACTCCTCCATCAAAAGTCCGGTCAAAGGCCCATCCTTCATCATTATTCTCTCCACCAAAAGTCCTTCCGAAAAGGAAGTCTCCGGCTGAATCAGTAAAAAGCAGGTACGCATCTTTTCCACCACCTCCATAGGCTTCAGTATATCCGACCAACATTAAGCTTCCATCATCTCGTTCGCCAACTTGTCGGCCTTCCCAATCCGCAATTTGCCCAATATGCTGAGACCAAAGAAATGTCCCGTCCGCATCTACCTTGGAAAGGAACATTTCCTTGTTCTGGGAGAAGCTCTCTGTAGTTCCTCCTAAGACGTAACCACCATCATTGGTGGGTGTCACACCGTAGCCAATCTCGTTGGACAACCCTCCGAGGACTGCATACCACTCTTCATCGCCAGATGAACTAAATTTCGTGAGGATCGCATCTGTTGTGCCGTCTACCGTACCAATTGTCCCACTAACAATGCATCCCCCGTCCGACGTTGTTTTGACATCACGTGCAACATCACCATAAGATGTACCAAACGTTCGAGTCCATATTGTATCTCCATTCAGATCCGCCCGTATCAACCACTCCTCCCCATTTTCTGCGCCTGAGAAGGTTTGTCCGGCCAAATAATATCCATCTGAATATGCCGCGACAGCATAGATAAAGTCCCAATCAATTGAACCGTACGTTCGGCGCCATTGCTCCACCCCTTGATCGTCTATCAAGACCACCATCCCATCATACCCACCGCCGATTCCAGAGGTAAAACCCGCTAGTGCATACCCATTTACTCCTTGTGCAATACTCCAACCCTGTTCAATACTCGGAGTTCCATAAGTTGATGACCATTCACGGTTTCCATCAGCATCTAACTTAACCAGATAGAAATCACTGGAGCCTAATCCAAAACTCCCCGTGGTCCCGAGTGCCAAATAACCACCGTCCAAAGTCTGTTTAATGCTATGTCCGACGTCGATCCCGAACCCACCATAAGTCTTCCGCCAAGTAATTTGCCCATCAGCAACTGTTGCCCAAAGCAATCCTGCGAATGCCAGGACCAGCCCAAAATGAGATGTTTGAGATTCACGCATTTTCCGGCTAAATGTATCGAAATGATCAGAAGCGGTCGAATTGTGAGTAAACACTCTCACCCTTCCCGACCTTCGCCCCCATGTCCACCCTCCCCCGCATCCTCCTCATCCTCCTCGTCCTCTTCCTCCTCGACTGGTACGCTTGGCGCGGCATCCATACCGCTATCGGCCAGTGGAGCGCGGCGGTGCAGCGCGTAGCGCGCATCTCCTACTGGGCGGTGAGCATCGGCATGCTGGCGGTGATCGCTTTCGGTGGGTTCCGCATGCAGGAACTACGCTCTTCGCACAACCACGCTTTCCTCTATTCCGTGATCGGCATCTTCGTGCTGTTGCTGTTGCCGAAGCTGGTGATCATCCTCTTCCATGGGCTGGAGGACGTGCTGGAGCTGGGCCGCTTGGCTTGGTCCAAACTGGCTCCGGGTGCTGGGGACGGGACCGGGGACGGCGGCCGGATCCGTTTCCTCTCCAAGATCGGGCTTGCGCTCGCCGCGATCCCCTTCGCGGGCGTGCTGTACGGGCTTACCCGCGGCTGGCGCAACTTCAATGTGGCCCAGGTGAAGGTGAAGGCACGCAACCTGCCCAAGGCCTTCGACGGCTTGCGCATCGTGCAGATCAGCGATATGCACCTCGGCAGCTTCAGCACGGACACCGAGGTGGTGCAGCACGGCATCGACCTGATCAATGAACAACGGCCGGACCTCATCCTCTTCACCGGCGACCTGGTGAACAATTTCGCCGAAGAGGCCGAGCCTTGGCTCGAAAAACTAAGTGGTCTCAAGGCTTCGATCGGGAAATTTTCCATCCTCGGCAACCACGACTACGGCGACTATTCCAGCTGGTCCAGCGCCGCCGCCAAGGCCGCGAACCTGGAACAACTGAAGGCCCACCACCGCACCATGGGCTTTCGTCTGCTGCTGGACGAGCACCTCCCGATCGAGCGGGACGGCGAGCGCTTCACCTTGATCGGTGTGCAGAACTGGGGCACGCGCTTCCAGCAATACGGCAACCTCGCCAAGGCCGTCGATGGTACGGACCCCTCGCAGTTCCGCCTGCTGATGAGCCACGACCCCACGCACTGGGACGCGCAGGTGAGGGCCACGGGCATCGACCTGATGCTGGCCGGCCACACCCACGGCGCGCAGTTCGGCATCACCATCGCCGGGCACACCTACAGCCCCGCGCAATGGATCTACGAGGAGTGGGCCGGCCTGTACAAGAAACAAGGCCTTCAGCTTTATGTGAACCGCGGCTTCGGTTTCCTCGGATTCCCGGGCCGCGTGGGGATGCCGCCGGAGATCACGGAGCTGACGTTGGAGTGTGCGTAGTTGCTTTTTACCGCAAAGGGCGCAATGGACGCAAAGAGAAGGAGCCGCCTCCGGTAGTCTGAGGGCACGAAGAACGCAAAGACGTGCCTGCGGCACTGAAACGCAACAGGTGGACTACCGCAATGCACGCAACGCGCGCAACGTGGATCACGGTGGCGTTGTCAAGGAAAATCCGCATTGCGTCCCTGAAATGCCAGTACTGGCTTTAGGCTTTTCGTTGCGTGCGTTGCGGTTTATTCCCCCGTTCACCACAGGCACTTGCCGCCCATGTGATCGTGCGTAAAGCCACCTTACCATACGTCTAATTTTGATCCCGATAATAAAAACCCCATTCCCATGCGCCAGTTTTTGAAGTTCATGCTCGCCTCGATGCTGGGCTCCCTGCTCATCGGCATCGTGCTCATCGTTCTCTTTATCGGCTCACTGGCCGCCTTGGGCAGTGCCTTCAGCATGGAGGGGAAGGCTCCCTCCGTATCCTCGAACTCTGTTTTGCGCATCAGCTTGGACCAGGTGGTGGTGGACCGTGGCGCCAAGGAACCTTTCAGCTTGGACTTCGGCCCTTTCAAGGGCATGGGCAAGCTCGGGCTGAACGACATATTGGACGACATCGAAAAGGCCAAGAAGGACGACCGCATCAAGGGCGTGTTCCTGGACCTGGGCATGGTGAACGCCGGGTTTACCACCGTAAAGGAGATCCGCGACAAACTGATCGCCTTCAAAGCGGAAAGCGGGAAGCCCGTGGTGGCCTTCGCCGACACATACACGCAAAAGAGCTATTACCTGGCCAGTGTCGCGGACAAGGTCTACATGGTGCCGCAGGGCGACCTCGACTTCCGGGGGCTGCGCAGTGAGATGATGTTTTACACGGGCCTCTTCGAGAAGCTCGGCATCGAGATCCAGTTCATCCGCGGCAGCGACAACAAGTTCAAGAGTTTCGGCGAAGCCTTCACCCGCAAGGACATGAGCCCGGCGAACAAGATGCAGGTCACCCGGTTACTGGACGGGATCTGGGGCAACTACATCACCGAGGTGGGAGCGCTGCGCCAACTGGACACCGCCAAGCTGAACGCCATCGCCGAGAACATGATGGTGCGCAAGGCCCAGGACGCCGTGACCACCGGCCTGGTAGACAGCCTCGTGTACCGCGACGAGGTGCTTGCCGGCATCAAGGAACGCATGAATCTGGATATTGGCAAGGACATCAATTTTGTGGACCTGAACAAATACACCAAGGCCTATGTGGCCAAGGCAAAGCCGGAGAAGGACGCAAGCGAAATCTCTTCTTGGAAAAAGCCAAAGGTGGCCGTGGTATACGCTCAGGGCGACATCGTGGACGGCGATGGCGAGGACGGCAGTATAGGCGGCACCACCCTCAGCGAGGCCATCCGCAAGGCCCGTGAGGACAGCACGGTGAAGGCCATCGTGCTGCGCGTGAACAGCCCCGGCGGAAGCGGTTTGGCCAGCGACGTGATCTGGCGCGAGGTGATGCTGGCCAAGGCGGTGAAGCCCGTGGTGGTGAGCATGGGCGACGTGGCGGCCAGCGGCGGCTACTACATCAGCTGCGCGGCGGACAAGATCTTCGCGGAGCCCACCACCATCACAGGCAGCATCGGCGTCTTCGGCATGATCCCCAACATGCAGGGCTTCTTCAACGACAAGCTCGGCCTCACCTTTGACGGGGTGCAGACGCACAAGTACGCCGGCATGCTCACCGTGACCCGCCCGCTCACTGCGGACGAGAAGGGCATCATCCAAGGCTTCATCGACAACTTCTACTCCACCTTCACCCAGCGTGTTGCGGAAGGCCGCCACATGGAGGTGGCCGCCGTGGACAGCATCGGGCAGGGCCGTGTTTGGACCGGCACGGACGCCAAGCGTATCGGACTGGTGGATGAAATGGGCGGGTTGGAGGCCGCCACCGCAGAAGCCGCCAAGCTGGCCGATCTGGGCGAAGGCGAATACCGCACCGTGGGCTATCCCGAGCAAAAGGACTTCTTTGAGCAACTGAAGGAAAGCCTGAACGTTCAGGCGCGCACTTGGGTAGCTAAGGAAGCCTTCGGGGATGATGTGGAACTGCTGCACCGCTTCGAGGCCGTGCGCAAAGTGCGCACCATCACAGGCATACAGGCCCGGATGCCTTTCGAGATGGACATCCATTAAGGGAAAAAGGAAGGGCCCGGCTTTCGCCGGACCCTTCCACCCATAACCCAAAATCCAAACCCGAGCAATATAACGGCGGGGTTTTGGGGAAGGTTACAGATGAGCTGGATATTTCCGTGTTCAGGGTCCTGAAGCGGAGAGCCGTGTGGATCTACCCCACTTCCACATGAAATCCGGTGTGGTTGCGCACGTTCAGCACTCGTCCATCGCTCCAGACCAAGTACTGGCCCTTGATGCCGAGCAACCGGCCCGAGATCTCCGGGAGCTTGTCCAATTGAACGCTCACGAGCTTGGGCGGTACCGGTGGCAAGGGATACTGGAGGTGGACCAACGGCTCTTCCGGAAGCATGTACTTGGCCGAGGTGGGGTCCGCCTGTGCGATCGCTTTCGCCCGGGCCTCTTCCAAATCGCCTTCACCCTCACCGGGGCCGATCGGTCGAAGCATTTTTCGCCAGTCCGTCCGGTCGGAGAACAAGCGCTTCAGATCGACTTCGATGGCTCCCGCCAACTGCCGATACGGCACCCGCGCAATGGGTACGGCCAGAACTGCCCCCTGATCGATCCAACGCACCGGCACTTGGGTGCTGCGCGTTACACCGACCTTCAGGTTCCCGGTGTAGGACAGGTACACGATGTGCTCCTGCATGTGGTGGTCGAGCTCCCATTGCACATCGCGCCCCTCACCGAGATGGGCGCAACACAGCTCCGGCCGGATGATGCAGGGGCTGGCCTCAGGGGCATCGCGGAAACATGGGTAGCAGGTGCCCTGTCCGTAAAACTTCTTCACGCGCTTCCCACAGGAGATGCATGTTTTCGCCCCGGTAAAGCGCAACGTGAATTCATTCGCGATGAAGCCCTCCAACGGTATGGTGCCGGTCGCAAGGTGCAGTGCATACGTTACATGACCACTGCCGTTTTCCTTGTCCTCATCGAGGTCGGCGAGCATTTTCCGCAAGGGCGATCCATCCATTTTCCGGTCCGGTATTACCTTCCGCACGAAAGTAGAGCGCCCCAACCTAACCATGCCCGTCAACGCGCTGTTCTCCTTCCTGATGAAAAAGCGGCTGCAGCAGATCGAGCTGTTCCGCGACCACCCGCATGAGGCCCAGTTGGAGGTCTTCCATGGGCTGATCCAGTCCGCGCGCTATACCACGTGGGGCAGGCAGTATGACTATTCCAGCATCCAAACGCCTGATGAATTCCGCCAGCGCGTACCCCTTCAGGACTATACTCATGTGAAGCCCTGGGTTGACCGCATGCGCAAGGGCGAGCAAAACCTCCTTTGGCCCACGGACATCAAGTGGTTCGCCAAGAGCAGCGGTACCACCAACGCCAAGAGCAAGTACATCCCCGTGAGCCGCGAGGCCTTGGAGGAATGCCACTACAAGGGGGGCAAGGACCTGCTGGCGCTGCACTTCGCCATGCGTCCGCAAAGCAAGCTTTACCAGGGCATGACCATGGTGGTGGGCGGCAGCAGCGCCTCGGAACCGGTCCGCAACGACGCCTATTCCGGCGACCTCAGCGCCATCATCATCCGCAACCTGCCTATTTGGGTGGAGGTGCGCCGCACACCGGTGATCGAAACGGCACTGATGGAGAATTGGGAAGAAAAGGTGGAACGCATGGCCCGCGAGACTATGCGTGAGGACGTGCGCAGCATTGCCGGCGTGCCCTCTTGGACGATGGTGGTGTTGAAGCGCGTGCTCGAGCTCACCGGCAAGAAGGACATCATGGAGGTATGGCCGAACCTGGAGCTGTTCATGCACGGTGGCGTGAGCTTCCGGCCCTATCGCGAGCAGTATAAAAAGCTCTTCCCCTCCGCTGAGGTGAACTACCTGGAGACCTACAACGCCAGCGAAGGTTTTTTCGGCATCACCGACGTGCATGGTGCCGACGACCTGCTGCTGATGCTGGACTATGGCATCTTCTTCGAGTTCATCCCGGTGGAGGAATTGCACCGGGAGCAGCCGCAGACCAAGCTGCTCCATGAAGTTCAGAAGGACCGGGAATACGCAGTGGTGATCAGCACCAACGCCGGGCTGTGGCGTTACATGCCGGGGGATACCGTCCACTTCACGCACACTGCGCCCTACCGCATCCAAGTGAGCGGCAGGACCAAGAGCTTCATCAATGCCTTCGGCGAGGAACTGATCGTGGAGAACGCGGACCGTGGCATCCAGGCGGCCTGTGCCGCCACAGGCAGTGTGGTGCGCGAATACACGGCCGGTCCGGTCTACATGGATGCCGAGGCCCGAGGCTGCCACGAATGGATGATCGAGTTCGAGGCGGCCCCGGAAGACATGGAGCACTTCATTACCGTGCTGGATGAGACCATGCGCGGGCTCAATAGTGACTACGATGCCAAGCGCAGCACGGGCATGGTGCTCCGGCGGCCCATCGTGCACGCGGTGCAAAAGGACACCTTCCACAGATGGCTGAAAGAGCGGGGTAAATTGGGCGGACAGAACAAGGTGCCCCGGCTCTGCAATGACCGCACACTATTGGACCAGTTGTTGCAGAACGAGCCGGTATGAAGCCCTTTTTTGCCGCGGTCTTGATGTCCGTGCCTCTGACCGCCACATGGGCCCAGGCCGACACGGTGCGCTGGGCCGTGGAAGGGGCCATGGACCGCTTCACCACGGACGAGCTCGGCAATCTGTACACCTTGCGCGGGAACGACCTGGACCTCTACGATCCGCACGGCCGGCATGTGGCGCACAACAGCCTGAACACCTTCGGAGCGATCTCCCGCATCGACGCCTTCTCCTCGCTGAAGCCGCTCATCTTCTCCCGTGCACAAGGACAGTTGGCCATGTTGGACAATACGCTCAGCGTGCAGGGCTCAGTACTCGACCTTTCCCGGAACGGATTCCCTCAAGTGACACTGGCCTGCATGAGCGTGCAGGGCCGCATCTGGTTCTTCGATGAACGAGAGCTTGCGCTGATGCGGGTGGATGCACAACTCCGCCCCGTGGCCAATACCGGCCGACTTGACCAGCTCCTGTCCTTCACCCCGCAGCCCACTTATATGGAAGAGGCCGATGACCGTCTCTACCTGGTGGACCCCGAACACGGCGTGATGGTCTTCGACCTGTTCGGCAGTTTTATCCGGAACCTGCCCATATTCGGCACAGAGCGCATCCAGGTGCGCGACGGCTTCATCTGGTACGTGGAGAACGGCCTGCTGAACCGGTATGACATGCGCGCGTTCACAACGGATACCGTGGCTTGGCCTACCACCACGGACCCCTTGCCCGTGCTGGATGCGCGGATCGAGCAAGGTCTCCTCTACCGCCTGCTGCCGGGCCGGGTGCTGGTGGTGGGCATCGGGCAATGAGCCGCAGATCCCACGCAGTCCGTATGTTCAAAACTCGTGCTCATCCTTGATAGGGCACGATTTCAGAAACACTTTTCCACATTGGGCCTCCTCTCACGCCGAAGGGGGTATTTTCGCGATCTTCCCACCAGTAGAGACAACTCCAACATGCATATCGCCATCGCAGGAAACATCGGATCAGGTAAGACCACCCTCACGAAACTTCTGGCCAAACACTACCAGTGGGACCGCCTCGAGGAGGCCGTGGACAACAACCCGTACCTGTTCGACTTCTATAAGGACATGCAGCGCTGGAGCTTCAACCTCCAGATCTTCTTCCTCAATTCGCGCTTCGAGCAGTTGCTGGAGATCCGCCGCAGCGGACGCAACGTGGTGCAGGACCGCACGATCTATGAGGACGCCTACATCTTCGCGCCCAACCTCCACGCCATGGGCCTGATGACCACGCGTGATTTCGAGAACTACTTCCGCCTGTTCAAGAACATGGACGGTGCCGTGACCCCGCCGGACCTGATGATCTATCTCCGCGCCAGCGTACCCAATCTGGTGAACCAGATCGCGGAGCGAGGCCGTGACTACGAGAGCAGCATCAGCATCGACTACCTCAAGCGCCTGCATGAACGCTACGAGGCGTGGATCACCACCTACGACAAAGGAAAAGTGCTGGTGATCGACGTGGACGAGAATTCCTTCCACACGAATCCGGAGGACCTCGGAAAGATCATCAACTCCATCGATGCCGAGATCCACGGGCTATTCCCGATGGACAAGGAGGCTCCCAAAGGCGCGACCAATGGCGTCGGCAAGGCCAAGGCCGTGAAAAAGACGGCGAAGAAGGCAGCGAAGAAGAAGTGAGGTGAGGGTCGCGCCCGTCGCTCCATCTTGAAGTTTATTTCCTGAGATCCAGACAACCACCATCGGTCACGGGTCGTCTATTGCGTGCGGAGGCTGTTCCATTGTTCCTTCCAAGAAATAATCCTCTCCATGCCTTGTTCCTTTTTCGTGCGTTCCGGTCTTTTCCTGTTGATCATGATGGGGCTGTCCGAACGCAGCACCGCTCAGGTGACGGTCATCCCCTTCACCAGCGGTCCCATTCCACTGTGCGACACCAGCATCTTCACGGCCAACGTCAGTGGAATGGGTTGGCTCGCACAACCAGGCACACCATGGTCCTATTCGCTGAACCAGCTCCTGATGAACATCACGAGCAACCATCCACAGACCCTGCAGATCTTCATGACCTCACCGGCAGGCACCGAGCTGCTCCTTTCCGAATTCAACGGCGCCGGTGGGCAGAACTATACGAACACCGTATTCGAGTACGACTGGTATCCCTCGATCACGACCGGCACAGCGCCATTCACCGGATCATGGACCGCACAGGGCGGATCGTTCAGCGTATTCGATGGAGAGAACGCCGATGGCACGTGGACCATCACCGTGATCGACACTTCTTGCGTGAACAACGGCACAGGGACCGGAGGAATTTGGATACCCGGTTGGTTCGACGGATCATCGGGCAACGGCGGCTTCACCATGGCCTTCTCCGCCCCTCCACCCTGCCCGGGCTACATCCCGTTTGACAATGCGACCATTTGCGCAGGTGGGACCTTCGACATACTCGGGTACTACACGGCATACAACTCTGGGTATTCGTATAACATCACGCTCGGAGGTAGTCCGGTAACGGATCCGACGGCCGTGAGCGCGCCCGGGAATTATTGGATCGATGCCTATGATATGTGGGACGGCTGTTCCTATTGGGCCGAATTCGTGATCATCGCTTCCAGCCCAACACCGATCGGCGCGGACCAAGTGGTGGACCATTGCGGCCCGGACCCCGTGGACCTGACCGCCTTATTCAACTTGACGGGGGTAACGCCAGTGTGGTCGCTTGATGGCGCGCCCATCACCGGAGCCACCGCGGCCGCTGCCACTGTTCCGGGGACCTATCAGGTGATCGGGGAAACAGCCGGTGGCTGCAACGACACCGCGTTGGTCACGCTCAACATCAACGCGGCAGCGATCCTGGGACCGGATGAAAGTGTCAGCGTTTGTCCAGGCGGCAGCTTGGACCTCACGAGCTTGTACGATGTCACCGGACTTACTGCGGTGTGGACCTTCGGTGGTCTACCGTTCGCCACTCCCACGGCAGCCACCGACGCCGGTGTTTATACGCTCTCAGCCACGAACAGCAATGGTTGCGCGGACCAAGCGGATGTCACCCTTTCGGTGGAGCCGATGGCACCGTTGGGCGCGGACCAGACCTTGGCGCTGTGCAGCAATGCAACGATCGATCTGACCACTTTGTACACCACCACAGGCCTTACTTCCACATGGTCGCTTTCCGGTGCTCCTGTCATCGATCCCACATCGGTGAGCGCCGCAGGTACGTATCGATTGATCGCATCGAACGCCTTGGCCTGTGCCGACTCCGCCTTCGTCAGCGTCAATGTCAACCCTGCACCGGCACTTGGGCCGGATGCCTCGGCTTCGGCCTGCGAGGATGGGACCGTCGACCTCACCACGTTCTTTCCTACCACAGGGCTCACCACTGCATGGACCCTTTCCGGGATCGCCGTTCCGGATCCCGTTTCGGTCGATGGGGGTGGCACGTTCATGCTCGTTGCCACAGATCCGAACGGCTGTAGCGATTCCGCCTTGGTAAGCGTGACCATCTCCACGAACCCCGTCCTTGGGGCCGATCAAACGATATCGGTATGCGATGGAAATGCGGTGGACCTGACCACCTTCTATGCGACCGGCGCGAATACCTCCCTGTGGGAGGCGGGCGGGACCACCGTAGCGGACCCGACCTCCGTTACGACCAGCGGCACATACCTTTTGACCGTGACAAACGCGGCAGGCTGCTCGGCCAGCGCCACCGTTGCGTTGAGCTTCGACCCATCGCCCGCATTGGGCCCTGATGTGACCGCCTCGATCTGTGGTGGTACCACGTACGACCTTACAGCTCAATTCGCTCCAACGGGTGCATCCGGCTCTTGGACCGTGGGCGGAAACTCTGTCGCTGATCCCGTGGTGGTGAATGCAACGGGCAACTACCAACTTGTGGTCACCAACGCTTCCGGCTGTACCGATACGGCCATGGTGGCCTTGACGGTCCACACGGCCCCCGACTTGGGAGAGGACCAATTCTTCACACTCTGTCCATGGCAGACGGTGGACCTGAGCGCGGTATTCCCTGTGAACGGCATGGACGCCATCTACACATATGATGGCCAACCCCTGTCCGATCCGGCCACCGTTCATGATCCCGGCACCTACACCGTGGCTGTGACCGATGCGTACGGTTGCACGGACGATGCGGTCGCTTCGATCATCAACGTCGAATGCCTCTGTGAAGCCGACTTCCGGTATGATGCCGGATGCATGCAGGAACCTGTGCAATTCACGGTGTTGGCGGATTCAGCTGTGGTGAGCGCCACGTGGAACTTCAGCGGTGCCGCCCCCAATGCGCTGGGCAGCGATCCCCTTGTACGCTTCACCACGGATGAACCCACGCTCGTCACGCTCCAAGCCACGCTCAGTTGTGGTGTGGTCACCGTGGAGCGGATGATCCGTGTGCCGGACTGCAGCGACTCCTGTAGCGTGTGGATCCCTTCCGCGTTCACGCCTGATGGCGACGGGGTCAACGACACTTGGGGCTGGCCAGGTGAGTGCCTGCCGAAGGACTTCTCGGTGAAGGTGTTCGACCGGTGGGGTGAACTCGTTTACACCTCCACCGACCCCTTCAAACCTTGGGACGGCAGCCATGGAGGCAAGCCTTCACCGACCGGGGTGTACGTGTATCGGGTCGACTATCAACTCCTCTATCAGGAACGCAAGGAGGTGACGGGTACGGTGACCTTGATCCGCTAGTGTGCCAACCCGCAAGTTGGTGTACCAAGGCTTTGCCTCGATCTCTTCTTTATGCAAGGCATATCACGTATTCGTGCGATCCGCACTATCCAGCATTTCGCGGAAATGCGTGCGTAGCCGAGGAAACTCGTTGAGAAAGGCCGGGAAGTCGATCGCAGAGGATCCGGCCATGAGATCGGCGAGCAAATGAGCGGATGCTAGTGTGCTAACCCGTAAGTTGGTGGACTAAAGCTTTGCCTCAATTTCTTCCTTATGCAAGGCGGAACATGCCCGGCGTAGCGGTAGCTACGGCGAAATGTTCCAACGCCGCAGAAGGGAGAAAGGGAGGTGAAGACAGTTCAGGAACTTACGGGTTGGCACACTAGGGTGATGGCCCGGTCGAACTTGATCCCCTTGTCGAACATGCGATCAAATCGCTCAATGGACCCGCACAAGATCTCGGCAGCGCCGTCCACTCCGTGCTGGCGGATCAATAACCAACCGGGACGGAGGTGTGCCTCGTGATCGAACAGTCGGGGATCCATTTCACACGAAAGGAACCGTTCCAAGAACTCCTTGTCGGAATACTGATAGTGGTCCATGTGGGTCAAGCGTATTGTGGATATACCGGCAAATGAAAAGCCCCGATGATCCAAGGACCGTCGGGGCTTCTTGATGTGAAGCGAGATCAGAACCGATCGTTGAGTGAAAGCGTCGCAGCGGTGATCGGGGCTTGCTCGGCCGGTAACGCACTGTGATCGTGCCCTTCGTGGTCCTGGTGCATCGGGGCGGCATCATGCCCACCCTCGTTGATGTGCGGAGCGATGATCAGGGCCACGATGGAGGTCAACTTGATGAGGATGTTCATGGATGGACCTGAAGTGTCCTTGAACGGATCACCAACGGTATCACCGGTCACAGCGGCCTTGTGCGGCTCGCTGCCCTTCTTGAACTCCACACCATCGATCATCACGCCTTTCTCGAAGCTCTTCTTGGCGTTGTCCCAAGCACCACCGGCGTTGTTCTGGAACATGCCCATGAGCACACCGCTCACCGTGATCCCGGCGAGCAATCCGCCCAACGCCTCAGGTCCGGCGAGGAAGCCGACGAGGATCGGTGAAAGCAATGCCAAGGCGCCCGGAGCGATCATCTCGCGGATCGACGCCTTGGTGCTGATGGCCACGCACTTCTCATACTCCGGCTTGGCGGTGCCCTCCATGATACCGGGGATCTCGCGGAACTGGCGACGCACCTCCTTCACCATGTCCATGGCGGCCTTGCCCACCGCGCTGATCGCGAGGCTGCTGAAGAAGAAGGGGATCATGCCACCGACGAACAACATCGCCAGCACATCGGCCTTGTAGATGTCGATGCCCGTGATGCCGGACATGCCGACGTACGCGGCGAAGAGCGCCAGCGCGGTCAAGGCTGCGGAAGCGATGGCGAAGCCCTTTCCGGTCGCAGCGGTGGTGTTGCCCACGGCGTCGAGGTTATCCGTGCGCTCGCGCACTTCCTTGGGCAATCCGCTCATTTCAGCGATGCCGCCCGCGTTATCGGCGATCGGACCGAAGGCGTCGATCGCGAGCTGCATGGCGGTGGTGGCCATCATGCCCGCCGCTGCGATCGCAACGCCGTACATACCTGCCAACTCGAAGGAACCCCAGATCCCTGAAGCGAGGATCAGGATGGGGAGCACGGTGCTTTCCATGCCCATGGCCAGACCACCGATCACGTTCGTACCATGGCCAGTCCCGCTTTTCTGCACAATGCTGTCCACCGGACGACGGCCCATGCTGGTGTAGTATTCGGTGACCATGCTCATCAGCGTTCCCACGACCAAGCCGAGGATGATGGCATAGAACACGTTCATGCTCGTTAGCTCAACAGAGACTCCGTTCCGCACGAACTGCATGGTGTCCGGAAGCATCCAGTGCACGAGGAAGTAGCTGGAAATGGCCACGAGGACCATGGAGCCCCAGTTGCCCAGGTTCAAGGCCTTCATCACGCTGTCGCTGTCCTTGTTGATCTTCACGAACAAGGTGCCAACGATGCTGTAGAGGACGCCCAGACCGGCGATCACCATGGGCAGCAGGATCGGGGCCATACCGCCGAAATTGTCGGCGCTCACCACTTCGCGGCCAAGTACCATGGTGGCGAGCATCGTAGCCACGTAGCTACCGAAGAGGTCGGCGCCCATACCGGCCACGTCGCCCACGTTATCGCCCACGTTGTCGGCGATGGTCGCCGGGTTACGCGCATCGTCCTCCGGGATGCCGGCTTCCACTTTACCGACCAGGTCAGCCCCCACGTCGGCCGCCTTGGTGTAGATGCCGCCGCCCACACGGGCGAAGAGCGCGATGCTCTCGGCACCGAGGCTGAAGCCGGCCAGCACCTCCAGGCACTTCATCATCTGCGGGCCGTTCGCACCGCCATCGGTCACGTACATGCCGAGGAACACGATGAAAAGCGTGCTCAAACCGACCACGGCGAGGCCTGCGACACCGAGACCCATTACGGCACCTCCGTTGAAGGAGACCTGCAACGCTTTCTTGAGGCTGGTGCGAGCGGCTTGCGTGGTACGCACATTGGCCTTGGTGGCGATGCTCATGCCGATCCACCCCGCAAAAGCACTGAAGAAGGCACCGATCAAAAAGGCGATCGCGATCACCCAGTCGCTGTTCTCATGGAGCGTACCGCTCCAGGCCAACAACA
>Ga0209170_1000048_pt1 | contig 86915 bp, 73 predicted proteins | sample KloWWTKNB14_bulk_FD_187178 | JGI IMG/M metagenome (GOLD analysis project Ga0209170, IMG submission 187178) | Active sludge microbial communities from Klosterneuburg, Austria, studying microevolution and ecology of nitrifiers - Klosterneuburg... | ecosystem: Engineered > WWTP > Aerobic digester >...
GATCAACTCGGAAGGAACCGGGCGCTCGAGATAGTACTGGCCGAGGAACGAAGCGATCACCGTGGCCTCGTCGGCATCCAGGCCGAGGCGCGGGAAGAAATCGCGCGAGCCGAGACTGATGCCCTCGCGGAAGAACATCACGCTGACGCAGGCTATGCCGTTGCCGATCGTGCAGGCGAGGATGTCCATGTCACGCCCGGCCCCTTGCACATAATGATTGGCTTGCACCTTGCGTACCGCAGCGATGCGGTCGCGCATCAATGCCGCGCGTTCGAAATCGAGCGTGCTGCTGGCCTGCTCCATCTGCGCGATCAGCTCATCGAGCAATGCTGTGCTCTTGCCTTCGAGAAACAGGATCGCATGGCGCACGCTGGCCTGGTAATCCTGGACGGAAATCAGGTTGACACAGGGCGCGCTGCACCGCCCGATCTGGTATTGCAGGCAAGGTCGCGAGCGGTTCCTGAAGAAACTGTCCTCGCAATTGCGGATGCGAAACAGCTTCTGCAGCAGGTTCAAGGTCTCGCGGACGGCAAGCGCACTCGGATAGGGCCCGAAATAACGCCCGCCACCGGTGCGCGCACCGCGATGGAAGGCAAGCCGCGGGAAGTCGCCGGCGGTCAAATGGATGTACGGGTAGCTTTTGTCGTCGCGCAGCAGGATGTTGTAGCGCGGGCGCAGGCTCTTGATCAGTTGCGCTTCGAGCAGCAAGGCCTCGGCCTCGGTGCGGGTGAGGGTGATTTCGATCTGGCCGATCTGGGCCACCATCGCGGCAATGCGTGGCTGCATGCTCGGTTTCAGGAAATAGCTGCCGACGCGTTTTTTCAGATTGCCGGCCTTGCCGACATACAGCAGATCACCGCTCGCGGCGAGCATGCGATAGACGCCGGGAGCGCTGCTCAGGTTGGCGACAAAGGCCTTGCCGTCGAAAGGAGGTTGTTCCTGCATGAGCGGGATTGTCGCGTGGAATGCTTGAATCGGGAACCGCTGGCGCCCGTACCCATGCTCGCACCGTGCGCTTGCGGCCACGCTGCGGTTGCCCACGATCGAGCAGCCGGATCGTCATGGCCCGCTGCAGGCGCATGCCGATCCTGTCGCACACGCCGCACAGCGTTACTCGCCGATCGGCACGCGTTTGCCGACGCCGCTGGCGAGGTCGATGCGGACAATTTCGTGGGCGTTGGTGTTGGCCAGCCACAAGGCGCCTGCGCCGATCGACAAGCCGCCGGGCTCGAGCAGACGGTAGTTGACGTTGAGCGCACGCACCGCGCCGCTCTTCAGGCTCAGGGCCTTGATCTTGCCGTTGTAGCTGTCGGCGATGAAAACGATGCCGCGCGGATCCATGGCCACAGCCAGCGGATTCTGCAGGCGCGCGCTGTCGCGGTTGCCGGATGCATCGCCAAATTCGTAGAGGCCGCTGCCGACCAGGGTGGTGACCCGGCCATCGATCAGGCGCACCAGACGGATCGCCGACGACGACGCATCGGCAATGATCAGTTGCAGGCCACTGGTGGTGATTCCCGAGGGTTGCGCAAAGGATGCTTCAAGTGACAGCCCGTCCTGCAGGGCGAGCTTGCCGCTGCCGGCAAAGACATCGACGCGATTGCGCGTGAGGTCGAGTTCCCACACCTGGTTCTGCGCGGTCGACAGCACGTAAAGTTTGTCGGCCACCACGGCGAGGTCGGATGGCGTGCCGATTGGCGTTTCCGTTGGCTCCGCGTTGCGTGGCCGCAGGCGACCGGGCTCGCCGTTGCCCAGCACGGTTTCCACTTCGCCGTTTTCAAGGCGCACGCGACGCACCGCATGGTTGCCGCGATCGGCGACATAGAGAAAATCGTCGCGCAGGGCCAGCCCTTGCGGATCGGCGAGGCCGCATTCCTCATTGCGTCCATCCCAGTAGCCGCGATCGCCGGAGCCGAACTGGCGCAGGATGCGGCCATCGTGATTGCATTCGAGCACGCGATGATGACCGCTGTCGGCAACAAACAGGCGCGTGTCGGTGGCGAGCAGCTTGCCCGGAAACAGCAGGGGATGACGTGCCTCCGGCCGTGATGCCGGGATGGCCGGCTCGTACTCGCGCAGGTCGCGCTCGGCGGCTTCATCCAGCAATTGCGCTATTTGCTCATCGAGATCCTGGCGCCTGCCTTCGCCGGGCAGGACGGCGGCAAGCAGGCCTTCGGCATCGATCAGCACCACGCTTGGCCAGGCCTCTATCTCGTAGCGTTGCCAGAGTTCCATGTCGGCATCACTGGCCACCGGATGCCGGATGCCCAACCGGTTGACGGCCTTGAGCACGGCGCTGCCATCGCGCTGGTGCGGATACTTCGGACAGTGGATGCCGAAAATCGACAGGCCGTCGCTGTAGCGGTTCTCCAGCCAGCTCAGGTCAGGCAGCAGATTCCAGCAATTGACGTTGTCGTAGCTGAAAAACCAGAGCAGGACGACGCGCCCGCGCAGGGCCGAAAGCATCGGCGCCTCGCTCGCGTTCACCCAATCCAGGGCGGCCGGAAACTCCGGCGCGGGTGATCTTGCTTGCATCCTCCCTCCTTTGCATGAGTGCCGCGACGAAGCGCGGCCGGTGGCCCGGTTCAGCGCAGCCGGCCCCGGATCAGGGCCATGATGCCATCGCGAGCCAGATCCAGCGCACGTCGGAAGTCGCTGGCGCCCCCATAGTACGGGTCGGGCAGTTCGGCAGGTTCGGAAATGCCGACAAACGGCAGGAACAAGGCCACGCGATCGCCTGCATCCGCGGGAGCCCGGGCCAGCGCGGCGCGCAGATTGACGTGATCCATCACCAGCAGGTGGTCGAAGCGCGAGAAATCGGCCGCGCACAGCTGGCGTGCACGATGCGTGCGCATCGGGTAGCCGTGGGCCTCGGCCAGGGCGATCGAGCGCGGATCGGCCGCGTCGCCAATGTGATAGCCCTCGGTGCCAGCCGAGTCGACTTCGATATCCAGTCCGGCCCGGGCAAATTCGACGCGGGCAACCGCCGCCACCGTCGGCGAGCGACAGATATTGCCCATGCAGACGAAGAGGAGCCTCATTGCCTGGCCCGGGCAAGGATCTGCTCGACGCGAGCGAGGTCCTCCGCCGTGTCGACACCGGCCGGAAACGGCTCGGGGGCGATGGCGACGACGATGGCGTGGCCGTGCTCGAGGGCTCGCAGTTGTTCCAGCGATTCGGCGATCTCCAGTGGCGTGCGCGGCAGGCTTGCCAGGGTGCCGAGGAATCCGGCGCGATAGGCGTAGATGCCGATATGGCGCAGGAACGGGATTCCGACCGGCAGCTCGTCGCGATTGGCGGCAAACGCATCTCGCGGCCACGGCAGCGGTGCGCGACTGAAATAGAGCGCACGGTTTGCCGCATCACGCACGAGCTTCACGCAATTCGGATCAAACAGCTCGTGCGCGGATTGGACCGGCGTCGCCAGGGTTGCCATCGGGCAGGTACTTGCAGCCAATGCCCTGGCCACGGCGCGGATGCCGCTGGCTGGGGCAAGCGGCTCGTCGCCTTGCAGGTTGACGACGATGGTGGCCGCGTCCCAGTCGCGCAATGCCGCGAGTTCGGCAAGACGATCGCTGCCCGAGGCGTGATCGGCACGGGTGAGCACGGCATCCACGCCACTGCCGGCCAGTGCATCGATGATGCGTTGATCTTCGGTGGCGACGATGACTTCACGCGCACCCGCGTGCAGCGCGCGACGTGCCACGTGCACGATCATGGGCACGCCGGCGATCGGCAGCAGCGGCTTTCCCGGCAAGCGCGTGGAGCCATGGCGGGCGGGGATGGCGACGACGAAATCGGGTACGGAATCCATCCCCCGATTCTGGCTGAACCGGATCCATCCAGCCAGCCCGCGCCGGCCGATCGGCGGCGCTGCGCGTTGTACAATGCGCGCCTTCCCCGAGTCGGTGCCTTCCTGAAGTGAATCCCGCGATCAGCGTGCCGTCCGCGCTTCCGCCGCGCGCCGCATTGCTGATGGCAGCAAGTGCCACGTTGTTCGGCCTGATGGCGATTGCCATCCGCTATGCCTCCAAGCAACAGCACCCGTTCGAGATCGCCTTCTTCCGCTGCCTGTTCGGCGCGCTCTTCGCCCTGCCCCTGCTGCGCGTGCACGGCCTGGAAATCCTGCGCACGCGGCGCATCGGTTTCTACATCGCACGCTGCGCCATCGGCATCGTCTCGATGCTGTGCGGGTTCTGGGCACTCGTGCATCTGCCGCTGGCGCAGGCCGTCGCCCTGTCCTACTCGACGCCGATGTTCGTCACCATCGGTGCGGTGATCGCGCTTGGCGAAGTCGTGCGCATGCGTCGCTGGAGTGCGGTCGTCATCGGCTTCATCGGCGTCATCGTCATCGTGCGCCCGACCGCCGCCGATTTCAGCAGCGCCACCCTGGTCGCTTTGCTGGCAGCGGCATTGAGCGGCATGGTCACGATCAGCATCAAGTACCTGGCGCGCACCGATCCGCCAGATCGCATCATCCTGCTGACCACCCTGCTGTGGGTGCCGCTGAGCTTGCCCGCCGCCTTGACCGTGTGGAAGTGGCCGGATGCCGGGATCTGGCCGTGGCTGATCCTTTCAGGCGCGCTTGGCACCGGCGGCCATTATTGCTGGACACGGGCGCTGAAGATGGCCGAGGCATCGGCACTGGCACCATTGAGCTATCTGCAACTGCTCGTGGTCGGCTTCCTCGCCTGGGCCTTGTTTGGCGAAAGCGTCGATCGTTACACCGTGATCGGCGCGGCAATCGTGATCAGCGCCAGTCTCTACATTGCCCGCCGCGAAGCGCAGGTGGCCAAGGCGGCGCTGGTCGGCAAGGGCGAGACGCAACTCTGAGCAGCGGGCAAGATGCGGGCCGCACCGTCCGTCAGCGACTGGCCTGACCGCGGCGCTGCCACCACCAGGACGCGCCGCTGACCAGCAACCAGGCGAGAAACAACGGCCAGCGCGGCATGGGTGCCTGCCAGGTGCCGACTGACAAGGGCGCACGCAGCCGTTGCCGGGTCGCTGCGCGGGTTTGCGCGCGGATCAGGTTGTCCGTCGCCTTCGCCGCAAGAACGAAGATCGATTGGCGCCGGCCTGCATCGAGCAGGCGATGCCAACCCGCCTCGGCCGGCCACCATGCCGCGCAATTGCCGGCAGCGCTGTCGATCAGCAGGCGCTGGCGCTGGCCCTGTGCGCTCTCGATGAGCGCATCCGCGCCCATACCGCAAATTGCCGCACGCTGGTCGACGCGGGCCCGTTGCGGCAGTACCGCCGCGGACGTGCCGCGCGCGCGCGCCAGGGTCGAAAACACCTTGCTCCAGAGTGTGCCGTAACGCGCCTTATCGCCGCCGGTTGCCAGTCGCCAGGTATCCAGCGGCAACCACACGGCGATCCGGCCCTGGCCATGGGCGCGCCAACGCGCCAGCACCGAGGCATCGCTTGCACTCAGCAGCGCGACTGAATCATCCGCCACCACACGCAGCGGCAGTCGCGCCACCTCGATGTCCCCGCCGCCATCAAGCAGGTATGCCGAACGCGGCAGATCGGCATCCTCGATGGCAAAGCCCAGCGCAGCCCAGTCGGCCCGGGTCTGTGCGGACAGTGGCCCGCCAATGCGCAACAACAGGCCCATGCCCTCATCCACCGCGCTGCGGATCAAGGTCTTGCTTGCTCCAGCCAAGGCCGCCCAGGCGCGCTCGTCGATGACCAGAAGATCCGTCGCCTGCAGGGTTTGCGCCGTCAGTTCGGTGTCGTTCCGGCGTTGTTCGATGCCGCGGCTCAAGCTGATCCGGCTTGCCAGCGCGCTGCCGGAATCGATGACCCAGCGGCGCAGGTATTTGCTTTCGGCATCGGCGCCGCCGGCCAGCAGCAAGGCATTGACGGAATCACCGGCCTCGATGACGACACCCAGCGCCAGTTCGTCGACCACGGCGTTGCCGGCATCGAGCAGTTGCAGGCGATAGTCGGCCTCGGCGGGCGTCCTTGCCGTCAGCTCGAGACGGAATCGACCCGCTGCATCGATGAGCGTCTCGGCGGCGACCGCGCCACTGCGATCAAGCAGGCGCAACTGACCGCCCTCGACGCCGGCAGCCTCGCCATGCATTGTCCACAATGTCCCGGCCCGCACCGTCGCCGGCCATTGCACATCGAGCAGTCCTCGCAGTTCAGTGCCAGGCTCGAATGCAAGCCCGCGCTGGCCGAGCGCCTGCAGGTCATGCTCGGGCAAGCCGTCGCCGAGCACGCGCAGATTGCCGATGGCCGGGTTACGTCGCAGCGCCGTTGCCAGATCGGGAACGGCTTCGATCGAGGCATTCGCCGCGACCACGCCGGGCAAGGCATACACGGGCACGCGCGAGTCCAGTTCCGCCAGTTGTTGCGTGGATACGCCGGTACTCAACACCACGGCTTCGACGCGCGCGGTTTCAAGCAATGGCGGATACAGCAGCAGCCAGAGCAGGCCCGCCATGAGCAGCGGCGCGATGACGGCAAAGCCGCGCCGCGATGACCCACGCCACGTGCGCCGGATGCCGAGCGCCGCAGCCAGCGCCAGCAGGACCAGGGTTGCCCATTGCAGCGCGTTCACGGCACGGCCTCCTGCTGCAGGAGTTCGAGGTAGCGGCGACCGCTCGCATCCGGAGCGATGCGCGAGCGCGCAGCCGCCGCTGGAACCGGCAACAGCGACCAGAGTTGGTCGAGCAGGCGCCTGCGACATTCACCGCAATCCGGACGCCGCTGCAATTCATCGACCGCGCCCAGCACGCCCAGCGTATCCGGCAGCGTCGTCGAGGGTGCGCGCAGCCATGCTGCCAAGGCATCGAGATCGCTTGAATTACCATCGGCAAGCTGCTGATAAACATTGGAAATCAGTTTCCGATCCACAACGGAATCAGCCAGCACGCCACGCCGATCGCGGAGGCCGCTGCGCTCACCCGACAGGCGTCGGCTCTCGTCGACCGGCGGCAGCTCCAGGCCGACGCGAGCCAGGTAGATGCGCGTGGATTGCTGCACCTGCTTGATCAGATCAAGGGCACGATTCTCGTAGGGCAAGGCCTTGCCCGGTTCGCCCTGGCGCAGGTGCAGTTCGGCCTGCCACATTTCGGCGAGCGCGGCCTTGAGGATCTTCCTGGTCTCCGGATCAAGCAGGGTGGCCGCTTCCGCATGATCATGGGTATGTCCGAATTCGGCGAGGATGTCCGCCTCCTTGCCGAAACCTGCCGCCGGTTGTTCCACCGTCTCGTGATCGTGATCGCCGCTCAGCGCATCCTGCTGGGTTGGCGCATCGCCGTGATCCTCATCAGGCGCATGGGTCCTCTGGCCGCCCGACTCGAACTCCTCGCCGAGGAACTGCCCGTAGCGCAGGCGCAGGATCTTCTGGTCGACGCCGATGGTGTCGGAGCGCGCCAGAAAACGCTCGTCGTCCAGGCGCGGTCGTTCCACGATCAAGGCCTCGGTGTCGATGATGATCTGCCGCTGGCTGCGGAAATAGGCCGGCAACACTTTCTGCACAATGCCATCGATGCCCGCGTCGTCGCTGCCGGGATCCGCCGGCCAGCGCAGGATGTAGCTGGCGCTGCGCGCCTGGTTGGCCTGCGGTTGCCGATTGTCGCTGACGAGCAGGCGCACGATCAGGTCATCGCCTTCGGCAAATCCCGAGGCGGCGAGATCGAGGTGGTGGCGGTAGCGCCGATGCCGTGGATCGTCACCGGCTTCCGCGCGCAGGCGTTTGCTGTGCTCGCTGACCGTGACCTGTTCGCCGCTGCCCTGGGCAAGGGTGATGGCAAGCTGGGCATCGGCGACGCCGTAGTCATCGGCAACTTCGAAATCAAGCGACCACTGGCGCTGCCCGGCGTCAAGCTGGGTCAGGGTTTTCTCGGGCGCGATGACCTTGATCTCGGGAATCTGGTCGATGATGGCATCGAGGCGGTACTGGCGGTCCTCGGCCAGCGTTGATGCTGCGCCGACGACAATCCGGTACAGACTCGATTGGCTCAGGGTGATCTCGGCCTGCCAACCGTCCTTGCCCCGGATCAGGGCAACTTCCCGGCCATCGAGGAAAACCAGCTTCGCCTGCCCGGGATCCGGTTCGAAATGGATGCGCCAGCGCAGGATGGAGCCCTCGGCCGCCGCCGCTTCGAGTGCCGATGCGCTGCGCGGCGGCAGCCCGGTGTAGGCCGGTGCCTCGATGTCCAGGCGCGCTGCGCGGATCACGGTCTGCGTGTCGACCGGGGTTCCCGGTTGCTGCGGCGCATTCGTGCGCTGCGTATTCGTGTCGGCAGCGGACAGGAAAAACGATGCCAGTACGAGCACGCCAAGCACGCCGCCAAGCGGCCACACGAAGCGCGGCAGTGGCGTGCGCGCAATTTCCGGCAGCGCTTGCGCATGCAGGCGGGCGAGCACGCGCTCGCGCTGCAACGCCTGCAGGGGCGCGAGATCACCCGCACTCGCCAGCAGCAGGTCCGCGCTGTCTTCAACAGCACCTGACTGCGCATCCAGCCGGCGCACCGCCATCCGCGCATCGACCATGCGCCAGGCGCGCACAAGCAGGAGCAGCAGGATCGCGCAGGCGACAGCAACAGCGGCGGCAAGGACAGCAGCCGAGGCAAACCGGCTGGCGAGGAAAACCGTTGCGACCAGGCTCAGCGGCAGCCAGCGCAGCAGATCGACGATCGCGCGTCGGCGAAGGCGTGCCTGCCATTGGCGCAACACGGCATGCATCGTCATGTCTCCGGCCTGCGCGTTGCCAGCACGCGCTCGATCAGGAAGAGGAAGCCGATGAGCAGGCCGAGCCAGGCGATCAAATCGGTGGATTGGGCGAATCGCGGCAGCGCCTCGGTCGCCAGCCGCGGTTGCACGACCTCCGCATGCGCGCGTGCGGGTGGCGGCAAGCGCGGCTGCAACAGGGCCTGCAAGCGCTCCGGGAAATCGGCATCGAGCGTGGCCGGCATGGACTCTGCGGTCAGCGGCCCGCGCAGGTGGATGAGCTGGCCGTTGCCGAGGATTTCCTGGCTTGCAAGCACCACGCCCTGCTCGTCGCGCCAGAGCACCGCTCCAGCCGCCGCATTGTCATCGACAAGCAGCACCCGCCCGCCCTCGCCAACCCGGTTCCTGACCGCATCCGGCATTGGCGATCCCAGCCAGATCACGGTATCGGTCTGCAACGGCAAGGCCGCGCTGGCGGCTTGATCGTCAATGTTCCAGCGCACGGCATCCGTCGCATCCCGGCTCGCGAGCGCGGCACGGATCACGCGCAGCCCTGCGTCATCGGGTGTCTGATGGCGCAACGCCAGGGTGTACTCGACTGGCGTGCGCGGACTTTCCTCTTGCACTGGCGATGGCACGACGATCCATTCGATCGCGCGGCCGAGGCGAATCCTTTGCGCATCGAGACCATGCATTTCATCGGGCACGACGACGCTCAGTGCATCGGCGTCCGCCAATTCCGCATCCAGTTCGCGCAACAGGCTTGAAAGCGATGGCGCGCCTGCGGGCGGTGCCTCGTCGATCGCCGGGAAGCCGCTTGCCAGCCAATGCCACTCGGCCGGCGCGGCGGCAATCCTCCGGTGCGCGGCGTCGAGATCGACACCCGGCACCACGGCGATCAGGTGCCGCGGGGCACGCCACGAACCCTTGAGGATCGGCTGCGCCAGCAGCACCGCAGCCAGGGCAACCAGGAGCAGGCGCACCAGCAGCAGCCAGCGATCCTCGAACCGCAGTCGTCGACGCGGTCGCTCGCTTTCGCGCAGCCAGCGCAGGGCCGGAAAATCAATCAGCGGGTGGTCGGATTGGCGAACCAGATGGATCAGCAGGGGCACGATCAAGCCGGCCAGCGCGATCAGGCCCAGCGGCAGCAGCAAGGCAAGGCTCATCGACGCTCCCGCGCCGGCAGCGCCGTGCCGAATAGACGCCGCAGCGGCTCATCCAGCGGCCGATCAAGCACATGCTCGACATGCAACACGCCGGCTGCCGCCATGCTCCGGGCCAGCGCCGCACGCGCGGCTGCAAAGCGCTCGATGAAATCCTGACGCGCCGCAGCGGCGTCGACGCGCAATTCGACACCCGTCTCCGGATCGCGGAAGCGCGTGCCGCCCTTGAACGGAAAGTCACGTTCGGCGGCACTGAGCAACTGGATCGAGAGCACTTCACGACGCGCCGCCGCCAGGCGCTGGATCAAGTCGGTCAAGTCGCCGTCGAAACCGTCGCCGAGAAACAAGACCAGCGATCCCGGGCGGATGCGCTCCCACAACGGACGCAGCTGCTCTGCCGGCGGCAGTTGGCCGCCGCTGGCAAGGCGGTCAAGTTCGAGCAGGCAGCGATCACGCTGGCGCGGCCCGCCACCTTCCGCGACCAGGGCCAGGGCTGCGGCGGAAAGGCCGATCAGGCCAAAGCGATCGCCCTGGCGCAGGGCCAGTTCGATGACGCAGGCGGCCAGCAGTTTCGCCGCCTGCAGCTTGCTGAAATCAGGCCGGTCCGGATCTGCAACGGCCATCGAGGCGCTTGCATCGATCACGACCCAGAGAGTCAGCGGGCTGTCGCGCTCGGCCTCGCGCACGAAATAGCGATCCGAGCGCGCATACAGTTTCCAGTCGATCCGCCGCGGCTCGTCGCCGGGTTCGTAACCTCGATACTGGGCAAATTCGAGTCCGGCACCGCGGCTGCGGCTGGCATGCATGCCGAGGCCATCACCACCGGCAGCCGAGCGCGCACGCAAGTGAAGATCCCGCAAGCTGGCACGCAGTTCATCAGGAAGTCGCATCGGGGCTAACCCGGCAGGGCAACCGCGCGCAACAACACTTCAACCACGTCATCGGGACTGCGGCGTTCGGCTTCGGCGGCAAAGGAAAGCAGCAGGCGATGGCGCAACACCGGCGAGGCCAGTGCCTTGATGTCCTCGCGGGTCACCGCCAGGCGACCGTGGATCAAGGCCCGCGCCTTGGCCGCCAGCACCAGTGACTGCCCCGCTCGCGGACCGGCACCCCAGCGTACCCATTCGCGCACTTCGGCAATCTCGCTGTGCTGCGGTCGCGAAGCACGCACCAGGCGCGTGATCCAGTCCATCAGGTCATCGCTGACATGCACCTCGCGCACGAGTTGCTGCAAGGCGATCACTTCCTCGCCATTCATGACTTCACGGACCTTGCCCGTGGCACGACCGGTGGTGCGCGCGATGATCGATCGCTCCTCCGCTTCACTCGGGTAATCGACGCGGACATGCAGCAGGAAGCGGTCAAGCTGGGCCTCGGGCAGCGGATAGGTGCCCGCCTGTTCGAGCGGATTCTGCGTGGCGAGGACGAAGAACGGTTGCGGCAATGGATAGGTGATGCCCGCGTAGCTGACGGTATGTTCCTGCATCGCTTCGAGCAGGGCCGCCTGGGTCTTCGGCGGCGTGCGGTTGAGCTCGTCGGCAAGTAGCAGGCTGGTGAAGACCGGGCCTTTCTGGAACTTGAAGACGCGCTTGCCGGTGCCGTGATCCTCCTCGAGGATTTCCGTCCCGAGAATGTCGCTGGGCATCAGGTCCGGGGTGAACTGGATGCGCCGGAATTCAAGGTTCAGGGCTTCACCAAGCGAACGCACCAGCAGGGTCTTGCCAAGCCCCGGCACGCCTTCGAGCAGGCAATGCCCACCCGCCAGCAGGCCGATCAGCAACTGCTCGACGACTTCATCCTGGCCGACGATCGCTTCGGCGATCGAGTCGCGCAATGCGGCCAGCTTGCCGATGCGCTGCTGCACGTTTTCTTCGGTAACCACGTCATTCATTGCCGGATTTCCATCATTGGAACAAATGCCGGACCGATCCCGCAGCGATCATCCGGCGGCTAATTCGTCATCGCATAGACCACGACATTGACCGCGAACTTCGTGTTGTCCTCGGCGAGAAAGCGCTTGTTGCGCCAATCGTAATCCCACTCGCAGCCATAATCCTTGTTGCTGTAGAGCACGCCGAGACGGCCGTCGATCTCGATGCCCTTGAGATAATCATGGACGAGATCATCGCCCCAGCCGTTCAACTCGAAGCCCGTCGCCGGCGGTCCGTCGAAGTTGAAGAAGCTCGAATACAGCGGGTGCGACTTGTTCAATTTCCCCAGTGCATCGCTGCCGAAGATCTTCGCCATCTCGCCCTCGAACGAGCGTGCGAACAGACCATCGATGTCGTGGTTGCAGTCATCGACGAAGACGAAACCGCCGTTGCGCACGTACTTCTCGAAATTGCGCCGCTCGTCCGGACTGAACTCGACGAGCTTGTGTCCCGCCAGGTAACAGAACGGCGCTTCGAGGATGCGCGGATCAGCCAGTGACAGGACATGCTCATCCGGATCGACGCGCAGCGTCGTGTACTGGATCAAGGCATCGATCAGGTTCGAGGGCATGCGCTGATCGACATCCCAGTCACCCGACTCGTACATCAGCCGGGTGAACCAGAAGTCCCAGGGGCCGGGATTGGTGGAGCCGGGATTGGGGATGACCAGCCGTTCGGCTGTTGAGAGGCGAGATTGGGGATTCGGTAGAGCAGACTGCGCCCGCAGCAGCGGCGCAAGCACCAGGCCTGCACCGCCGAGCGTGAGAAAACGAATGAATTGGGAGCGCTTCATGTTGGAGCCGGGAATGGGGAATGGGGAATGGAGAATCGCAACGACAATCCAGTCGGCCCGATTCCCCGCTTCCACTCACCAAATCCGCCGCGCATCGCTTTGTCGATTCCCTATTCTCTATTCCCCATTCCCGGCCTCAAACCGCATCCGACAGCGAGGTAAACGTGAAGTCACGGATTTTCAGCGGCGGGATCATCATCACGAACGGCGATTCGTCATCGCCCACGCGCACCGGCTTGCCGATCTCCTCGATGTTGTTGAGCATGATCACCGGGGATTCGTTGAAGCGGAAATTCTTGATCGGATACTTGATCTCGCCGTTCTCGATGTAGAACGTGCCATCGCGGGTCAGGCCGGTCAGCAGCACGGTTTGCGGGTCAACCATGCGGATGTACCAGGTGCGGGTGACGAGGATGCCTTTCTTGGTCGACTTGACCAGGTCCATGGTCGACTTGTCGCCACCGACCATGATCAGGTTGCCGGGCTGGCCGACCGCCTTCTTCTCCTTGAGCTTGGCCCAGTAGCGCGAGTACTGCAGGTACTCGACCTTGCCCTTGGTGATGACCGGGGTACGCTCCCGCGGCAGGCCTTCACCGTCCCACGGCAGCACGCCGGCGACCGGATCGGCCGGATCGGCATAGATCGTCACGCGTTCGTCGTAGAGCTTCTCGCCAAGCTTGTTGCCGCCACCTTTCTTCGACAGGAAGCTGCGGCCCTCATCGGCCTGGCGCGCATCGAAGCCGAACATCATGAACGAGATCAGGCCCGCGCTGGCAGCCGGCTCCATGATGACCGTGTACTTGCCCGGTTCGAGTGCCTTGGCATCCTTTGATGCGGTAGCCTTTTGCACGGCGATCTTGATTTCGTCCTTCGCGTTGAACTGCTCGACGTCGGCAAGATTGCGCGCCACCCAACCCGATCCGGTGCCGTCCTCGGTACGCACGGTGCAGGTGAAATCGAGATTGGTGCTGGTCTGGTAGGCGAAATTTCCGTTGCTGTTGGCGATCGCCGAGAAACGTGCGCTGTCGGCAAGGAATCCCGCGGCCACGCACTTGGCTTCCTTGCTTGGTCCGATCGAATCGGCAGCCACGCCGGCACGGAATTCCGGCGTGATCGCCGCGGTCTTTTCAAACCAGGTCTTGCTCTTGCCGTAACTCTGCTTGCCGATGGCCGGCACGAATTCCGGATTTTCCGGTGCCAGCCTGGCCAGTTCCTCGGCGCGGCGCACGACTTTTTCCAGCGATGCGTCGTCGAACTCGTTGATCGTCGCGGTGCCGACACGCTTGCCGAAAGCCACCTGCACGCCGAGCTGCGCATCGCTGACGATGCCGCTGGTGGATACCGCATTGAGCGCATAGCGGATGTTGCCATCGACGGAACCGTCGAGGGTCGCCGTGCACTCGTCGGCCTTGGACAGCTTGATGACCTTGTCGAGGATCGCCTTGGCGTCCTGTTCGGAATAGATACTCATCGATAAGACTCCTGCTCTCAACCGAGGCTGCGTGCGGTGTTGATGACATTGATACCGTTGAATCGAGCCGTGCTCGATCCGTGCGATACCGCGGAAACCTGACCAGGCTGGCCCTTGCCGTCGAAGAACGAGCCATTCAGGCGGTAATCACTCTGGTCACAGACCGCGACGCAAGCATTCCAGAACTCCGGCGTGCGGATCTGGTAGGCCACATCCTCGATCATTCGGGTGATCTTGCCGTTCTTGATCTCGTAGAAGAGCTGGCCGCCGAATTGCGCGTTGTAGCGCTGCTGATCGATCGAGAACGAGCCGTCGCCGACGATGTAGATGCCGTTTTCGACATCCTTGACCATCTGCTCCGGCGACAATTTCTGCTTGCCCGGTTCCAGCGAGACATTGGCCATGCGCTGGAACTGCACGCTCGACCAGGAATCGGCATAGCAGCAGCCCTGCGAGTGATCGAGGCCGAGGATGTGCGCCTGGTCGCGGATCACCTGGTAGTTGACCAGAACGCCGTCCTTGATCAGGTCCCAACGCTGCGTCTTGACGCCCTCGTCGTCGTAGCCGACCGCGCCGAGCGAGTTCTTTTGCGTCTTGTCGGCAACAATCGTGACCTTGTCGCTGCCCCACTGGTAATCCTTCGATTTCCATTTGTCCAATGTGGCGAAACTGGTACCGGCGTAGTTGGCTTCGTAGCCAAGCACGCGATCGAGCTCGGTCGGGTGGCCGACCGATTCATGGATGGTCAGCCACAGGTGGCTCGGATCGAGGACGAGATCGTACTTGCCCGGCTTGACCGACGGTGCCTTGAGTTTCTCCTGCGCCTGCTTGGCCGCAGCAACGGCATCTTCAAGCATGTCGTAGGAATTGCCGTAGCCGATCACGCCGCCGGGCAACGCGAACTTGTCTTCCTTGCGGCCATCGAGATATTCGAAACCCGTGCCCGCCGGCATCGACAAGCCATCGCGGGTGCGGAACTTGCCGGTCGCCTTGTCGATCGCGGAAACCGTCATCGGCGCCCAGATGCGGTGGATGTCCTGATCGATGTAGGAACCATCGGTCGAGGCGAAATATTTCTGTTCATTGACCTGGAACAACATCGAATTGACGAAATTCGCACCGGCCTTGATCGCTGCGGCATTGACGCCGAGCAACAGATCGACCTTGTCCTTGATCGGCACTTCCATTGAATTCTTGACGATCGGAGTGGCCCAGGACACCTCGCCGACACCCTTGACCGGCGCAAGCTGGACCGGTTCCGTGGTCAGCCTGGAGTTGGCCTTGGCGATCTGCACGGCCTGGCGTGCGGCCTTGGCCACCGAATCGGCACTGATGTCGCTGGATGCGGCAAAACCCCAGGTGCCATTGGCGATCACGCGGATGCCGATGCCGGTCGACTCGGTGTTGACGACGTTTTGCACCTTGTCCTCGCGGGTGATCACGAACTGGCGCAGGTAGCGGCCGATGCGCACATCGCAATAGGTCGCGCCGTCGGCCTTGGCTGCCGTCATCGCGGTGTCGGCCAGACGCTTCTTCAGGCCCACATCGAGTTTGCCGACCAGTTCCTCGGCGGCAATGACCCGGCCATAAGCCGGTAGCAGCAGCACGCCGAGGCCGATGCCGCTGGCCTTGATGAAATCACGTCTTTGCATGGTGTCCTCCGCCTTGCAGTGGCTTCAATGGATCGATGTTGATCGATCCCCTGTGGATGTGGCGAGGGATGTACTCCCGTCGCGATACGCTACCGATCGAGGATGACCGGCATCGAAGATCCGGTCATGTGGCAAAGGGCATGGTCAGCCGAGACTGCGCGCCGTGTTGATCACGTTGATGCCGTCGAATCGTGCCGTGCTCGCCCCGTGCGAAACCGCCGAAACCTGCCCGGGCTGGCCCTTGCCGTCGAAGAAGGTGCCACCGATGCGGTAGTCGCGCTCGTCGCAGATTGCCGAGCAGGCATTCCAGAACTCCGGCGTACGCATCTGGTACGCCACGTCCTCGATCATGCCGGTGATCTTCCCTTGCTTGATCTCGTAGAACAGCTGGCCACCGAACTGGGCGTTGTAGCGCTGCTGGTCGATCGAATAGGAGCCGCGGCCGACAATATAGATGCCGTTCTCGACATCCTTGACCATGTCGGCAGGCGACAGCTTCTGCTTGCCCGGTTCCAGCGAGACATTGGCCATGCGCTGGAACTGCACGCTCGACCACGAATCGGCATAGCAGCAACCTTGCGAATGATCGAGGCCGAGGATATGCGCCTGATCACGGATCACCTGGTAGTTGACCAGGATGCCGTCCTTGATCAGATCCCAACGCTGCGCCTTGACCCCTTCGTCGTCGTAGCCGACCGCGCCCAGCGAATGCTTTTGCGTGCGGTCGGCAACGACGGTGACCTTGTCGCTGGCATAGCGGTAATCCTTCGCCTTCCACTTGTCGAGCGTGGCGAAACTGGTGCCGGCGTAGTTGGCCTCGTAACCGAGCACGCGATCGAGTTCGAGTGGATGGCCGATCGATTCGTGAATGGTCAGCAGCAGGTGGCTCGGATCGAGCACGAGATCGTACTTGCCGGGCTTGACCGAGGGTGCCTTGAGCTTCTCCTGCGCCTGTCGGGCCGCGGCCACCACATCCTCCAGCATGTCGTAGGAATTGATGTAGCCGGTCACGCCGCCCGGCAGCGCCAGCTTGTCCTCCTTGCGGCCATCCAGATACTCGTAACCCATGCCCATCGGCGCTCCCAGCTCGCCGCGCCGACGGAACTTGCCACTGGCCTTGTCGACCGCGGTGACCTGGAACGGTGCCCAGATGCGGTGGATGTCCTGATCGATCCAGGAACCATCGGTCGAGGCAAAATATTTCTGTTCGTTGATCTGGAACAGGTTGGAGTTGACGAAGCTCGCGCCGGCCTTCATTGCCGCCGCATTGACCTCGAGCAGACGCTCGATCTTTTCCTTGATCGGTACTTCCAGGGCATTCCTGACAATCGGTGTCGCCCAGGAAACCTCACCCACCCCCTTGACCGGAGCGAGTTGCACGGGTTCGACGGTCAGCTTCGAGTTGGCCTTGGCGATCTGCACGGCCTGGCGTGCAGCCCTGGCGACGCCTTCATTGCTGAGGTCGCTGGTTGCAGCAAAACCCCAGGTGCCGTTGGCAATCGTGCGGATGCCGACTCCGGTCGACTCCGTATTGACGACTCCCTCGACCTTGTCCTCGCGCGTTCTCAGGAACTGGCGCAGATAGCGACCAATGCGCACGTCGCAGTAGCTCGCACCATCGGCTTTCGCCGCCGTCATCGCGGTATCCGCCAGACGCTTCTTCAAACCCGCATCAATCCGCGTGAGCAGCTCTTCGGCAGCAATGGCCCGACCGAACGCCGGTGCCAGAAGCAGACCCAGGCTGGCGCCGGAAGCCTTGAGAAAATCGCGTCGCTGCATCGTCGTCTCCGCATCGGGCCGGTGTCGGTGGACACCCGATCATGGCCAAACCCCGATCCTGCCCGATCCCGTCGCCCAGGTCATGTGCGGTTCGGCATGCATCCCGCTTCAAGAACTGCACGACAGCATCGAGCAGCCGGCGCGGTTGCGGGCCCAGTCCGGGCGGCGCTGGGCGTAGAAGTCGCGGCCCGGTTGGTCGTCGTAGGGGTGGCGCATGACTTCGAGCAGTTCGTGGATGCCGGTTTCATCGCCCTGGTGGGCGCGGTCGATGGCTTGCTGGGCGAGCCAGTTGCGCAGGACGTAGCGGGGATTGACCGCGCGCATGCGTGTGCGGCGTTGCTCGGCGGATTGCGGATCATCATCGCGTCGCTGGCGATAGCGGGCCAGCCATGCGTTGAACTCATCTGCGGCGGCAGCGCATTTGCCTTCGTCGTAGAACGCGCCGGCAAAAGTTCCGATGGTCGGCGCGGATGTGCCCAGGTCCGACAGGGCGCGGAAGAACAGGGTCATGTCGATCTCGGCTGTGCTCATCAGGTCGTGGAGATCCTGCATCAGCGCGACATCCTCCTCGCGGCATTCGACGAAGCCGAGTTTGGCCGCGATATTGATTTTCTGGTTTTCTGTACAGGTGTCGATGTAGCGTTGCAAGCCGGCATGCAATGGTTCGATCGAACCGAACACCGGCGCGAGCGCCTGCGCCAGGCATGCGAGGTTCCAGTGTGCAACCTGCGGCTGCTGGCCGAAGCGGTAGCGGCGATGCTGGCGATCGGTCGTGTTCGGCGTCCAGTCGGGATCGAAATTGTCGATCCACCCATACGGGCCGTAGTCGATGGTCAGGCCGAGGATCGACATGTTGTCGGTATTCATCACGCCATGCACGAAGCCGACGCGCATCCAGTGCGCGATCATCGTCGCCGTGCGTGCGCAGACCTCGCCGAACCAGTCACCGCGCAGGGTATCGCCCGTACCGGTCAGATGCGGAAAATCGCGGGCGATGGTGAAATCGACCAGCCGGTTCAGCAAGGCCGTGTCGCCGCGCGCGGCCGGCAGTTCAAAGTTGCCGAAGCGGATGAACGATGGCGCGACGCGACAAACGACGGCACCGGGTTCGGCGGCCGGGTGGCCGTCGTAGAACATGTCGCGGACGACCGAATCGCCGGTCGCCAGCAGACAGAGCGCACGCGTGGTCGGCACCCCAAGATGGTGCATGGCCTCGCTGCAGAGGAATTCGCGAATCGACGAGCGCAGCACGGCGCGACCATCGGCGCTGCGCGAATACGGCGTCGGACCGGCACCCTTGAGTTGCAGTTCCCAACGCTGCCCGGCCGGACTGATGACTTCGCCTAGCGAGATTGCCCGCCCGTCGCCAAGTTGTCCGGCCCAATGGCCAAACTGATGCCCGCCGTAGTTGGCGGCATAAGTCTGCATGCCGGGCAACAAGGCATTTCCCGCGAAAACATCGGCAAAGAGCCTCGATTTTACATGATCTTCGCCGAAACCAAGAATCTCGGCCATTTCCGCCGAATGCGCCATCAAGCGCGGCGCGCTGACCGCCGTCGGCGCCACCGACGAATGCAGGGCACCGCGAACCTCGCGCAAACCGGGGCCGGTTTCCGGGTCGCCAGGCAGTTCGCGGACAAAGGCGTTGTCGAAATGCAGTTCGGGCAGCATGTGCGTCCAGCGGTGAGGGATTGGGGGTCGATTGCCTGACGACATCGGTGCCGTCGACCGCCCTGACAAGTCCCGAATGCCGCGTCATGTTCCGGCTTTGCAAGTTTTGCGACAGGCCGATATACTTGCGCGCTTTGCTCAAGCCCGTTCGCCCCGAGGTTTCCCATGAAAGTGCTTTCTTCGCTCAAGTCCGCCAAGGCCCGCCATCGCGATTGCAAGATCGTGCGTCGCCGCGGCAAGGTTTTCGTGATCTGCAAGAGCAACCCGCGTTTCAAGGCGCGCCAGCGCTGAGCGGAACGCCGCAGATCGACGTCGAAAGGCCGCGCAAGCGGCCTTTTGCGTTTCCGGGGATCCGTATTGCCGGTTTCGACCTGTGCGTGCGGGCCATCCGAGTTATGCGCAAGACAGCATGGAACTCGCGCCAAGGTTCTGTTAAAACTGCGCTTCGTTGCGGATACATCATTCAGATCAGGAGGTTCGGTGATGAACTTGAAGTTTGTTCTCGGTAGCGTGCTGCTCGTTTCCTGCTTTGTTGCCGCCACACCCGCCGTTCATGCGGATACCGTGACACTGGCCCAGACCAACGTCCGTGCCATCGCCGCACCGGAGCGCGGCCTCAGCATGGCCCAGGTCGAAAAGCGCTTCGGCACCCCGCAGGCAAAACTGCCTCCCGCAGGTGGCGACACTGCCCTGCATCCGGTGATCAATCGCTGGCAATACAACGGTTTCACGGTTTATTTCGAGCGCAACATCGTCATTCACAGTGTCCGCGACGGCGCTTGAACCGACCTCGTCCATGACTGATTCCAGCATGCGCCTGCCGGCCGAATGGGAGCCTCAGGCAGGCGTTGTGGTTGCCTGGCCGCATGCGGGCACCGATTGGGCCGAGCGGCTCGAAGCCGTCGAAGCAAGCTATGTCGCCCTGGTTGGTGCCATTGCGCGATTCGGCGTGGCCGTCGTCTGCGTGGCCGATGCCGCGATCCGCGAGCGGGCGAAGGCACGGCTTGCTGCTGGCAAGGCCAACCTGGGGAATGTGCGCTTCGTCGAGCTCGCCTACGACGATACCTGGTTGCGCGATTCGGGGCCGATCACGCTGACCGATGGCAAACAGTTCGTCATCAACGATTTCCGCTTCACCGGCTGGGGCGGCAAGTTCGACGCCTCGCGTGACGACCTGCTGATCGAAGGCCTGGTCGAGCACGGAGTGTTCAACCCGCACGCGCACCACCATCGCATCGATTTCGCACTCGAAGGCGGTGCCATCGACGCCGACGGTCGCGGCACGATCCTGACCACCTGGCGTTGCCTGCACCTGCGCCACCCGGGCCTGACTCGCGAACGCATTGGCGCAACCTTGCGCGAGAAGCTCGCTGCGGTGCGCGTGCTCTGGCTCGATCACGGTTTCCTCGAAGGCGATGACACCGACGCCCATATCGACACGCTGGCGCGCTTCGCTCCGAACGACACGATCCTGTTCCAATCCTGCCCCGACCGCGACGATGCGCACCACGACGAACTCGAACGCATGCGTGCCGAACTCGCCACCCTGCGCACGCTCGACGGCAAGGCGTACACCTTGCACGCATTGCCGTGGGCGCAACCGATCATCGACGAAGGCCGCCGTCTCGCCGCCTCGTACGCAAACTATCTGGTCATCAACGGCGCGGTTCTGGTGCCGGCCTATGGCGACCCTGCCGATGCCGGCGCCGCACGCATCATCGGTGCAGCACATCCCGGTCGCGAAGTCGTGCCGATCCCGTGCCGCCCGCTGATCTGGCAGAACGGCAGCCTGCATTGCCTGACCATGCAGTTGCCGCAGGGAGTGCTGGCCTAGGAGCCTGCGCGACAGAAGCCATCCGGGCTGCGAAGCCCGCCTCGTCAAAAAAACCGACCTCGCGGCGGAAAAATGAACCGCGTGGCAAGGATGAACTCGCCAACCCGCTTCCTGACGCGGCTCGGGCATTCCCCGGCGGCACGCTTGCATTCCGACAAACGAGCCCGGATGTTGAATCCACGCTACCATTCCGCTTTTGCCCACATTCCAATCGCATGAGCCGCAAATCCCTCAAGGTCGCCCTGCTCCAGGAAATCGATCACGGCAGCACCCAAGCCAACCTCGCCGCGATTGAAACCGGCCTGCGCGAGGCAGCGGCGGCTGGCGTCGAACTCGTCGTGTTGCAGGAACTGCACAACGGCCCGTATTTCTGCCAGCACGAGAGCGTAGAGGAGTTCGATCGCGCCGAGCCGATTCCCGGGCCGTCGACGGAGCGCCTTGGTGCACTGGCCGAGGAACTCAAGCTGGTCGTGGTCTGCTCCTTGTTCGAGCGTCGCGCGGCCGGCCTGTACCACAACACGGCCGTGGTCTTCGATCGCTCGCGCAGCATTGCCGGCATCTATCGCAAGATGCACATTCCCGACGATCCGGCGTTCTACGAAAAGTTCTACTTCACCCCCGGCGATCTCGGCTTCGAGCCGATCCAGACCTCGGTCGGCAAGCTCGGGCTGCTGGTGTGCTGGGACCAGTGGTATCCGGAAGGCGCGCGCCTGATGGCCCTGGCCGGTGCCGAACTGCTGCTTTATCCCACGGCGATTGGCTGGGACCCGGCCGACGACGAGAAGGAAAAAGTCCGCCAGCACGATGCCTGGATCACCGTGCAGCGCGGCCATGCCGTGGCCAATGGCTTGCCCTTGCTGGCAGTCAATCGCACCGGCTTTGAAGCGGCGCCGGACGGCGGCCGCGGCATCCAGTTCTGGGGATCGAGTTTCGCGGTCGGCCCGCAGGGCGAGTACCTGGCCCAGGCTTCGGTTGATCGGCCGCAATTGCTCGTTGTCGATGTCGATCTCGCGCGCAGCGAATCGGTGCGGCGGATCTGGCCCTTCCTGCGCGACCGCCGCATCGACGCCTACGCCGATCTGCTCAAGCGTTATCGCGATTGAATCGAAAACCCATGCAAGAAACCCATGCAATTCCCGACTCGCCAGTCGCCATGAGCGAGTCGCTCGCCGCGCAACCGATTGCCCGCATCCACCGTGATGGCGTGGAGTACGTGCTGCTCGGCACCGCCCATGTCTCACGCGCCAGCGTCGAGGCCGTGCGCGAGATCCTCCAACACGAATCCTTCGATGCCGTTGCCGTCGAGCTCTGCGAACCGCGCTACAAATCGATGCGCGATCCGGAATCGTTCCGCAATCTCGATTTGTTCCAGATCATCCGCCAGGGCAAGGCCGGGCTGGTTGCGGCCAACCTGGCCCTGTCCGCGTTCCAGCGTCGCCTCGCCGAACAATTCGGCATTGAACCGGGTGCCGAGATGAAGGCGGCGATGGACTGCGCCGAGGCGCGCGACCTGCCGGTCTGGCTGATCGATCGCGAAGTCGGCATCACCCTGAAACGCGCCATGCGCAGCGTCGGCTTCCTCGATCGCCTCGGCATCATCGGCGGCCTCGCCGGCAGCCTGATCACGCGCGAGGATGTCGAGGAAAGCGAGATCGAGAAACTCAAGGAAGGCGACATGCTCGGCAGCATGTTCAACGAGTTCGCCAAGGAATCGCCCCCCCTGTTCGAAGCCTTGATCGCCGAGCGCGATCGCTACATGACCGCGCGACTTCGCGAGGAATCGGCGGATGCGCAGCAGGCGGGCAAGCCGGTGAGGAAAGTGCTTGCGGTGATCGGTGCCGGCCACCTGGCCGGAATCCGCACGGCGATCGAGTCGCAGACCGACGATCCCGCGCCGATGCAGGAGGCGCTTTCAGCCCTGCCGCCCGGCTCGCCCTGGCCCAAACGCATCGGTTTTGCCATCTTTGCCATCATTGCCGTAGCCATTGCCGTGTTGTTCTATCGCGGCACCGACACCGGCACCGAAGCGCTGTGGACCTGGGTGCTGTGCACAGGCATCGGTTCGGCGTTGGGTACCCTGGTCGCTGGCGGCCATCCGCTCAGCGCGCTTGCCGGATTCGTCGTGGCGCCGCTGAAGCCCTTCCGCCCGGGCGTTCCGGTCGGTGCTGCCAGCGCCGGCGTGGAAGTCTGGATCCATCGCCCGCGGGTCGCCGATTTCGACAGCCTGCGCGACGATGTCATCCACTGGACCGGTTGGTGGAAAAACCGCATCTCGCGCATCCTGCTGGTTTTCGTGCTGACCAACCTGGGCATGATGTTCGGCACCTGGGTCGCCGGTTTTCGCATCATCAAAGCCCTGATCTGAGCCACCCTCAAACCTGCCTGCGGAATCTCCGATGAGTCTTGCCCGTTTCTTCTCCAAACCGCGTTGGCAATCCAAAGACGCGGCGACACGCCGTCATGCCGTAGCCACCGAGCAAGCCAGCGAACTGGTCGCGCAACTTGCGCGATTCGCGCGCGAAGATGTCGATGCCGGAGTTCGCCTGGCGGCCTTGAAGCGGCTGGCCGATCCGGGCCTGGCGCAAGCCATGGCCCAGGACGATGGCGACGAGGGCGTGCGCACTTCGGCGCGCAGCCTGTTTGCCGAATTGCTCACCGGAACGCATGCGGCGGCACCACCACTTGCTGACCGCATCCGCCTGTTGCGCGCCCAGGACGATGCGCGCCTGATTGAACAGATCGCCACCCAGGCACCTGAAGCGGCGCTGCGCCTCGCGGCGCTGGCGCGAGTCGAGCGCCCTGCCCTGATCCTCGAACGTGTCACTGCCGATGCGGATGCGGGGGTGCGCCTGGCCGCGCTTGAACGCATCGACGATGAAAGCCAGCTCGCGCGCATCAGCGAACGTGCACGCAAGGGCGACAAGGTCATCAGCCGCCTGGCTGGCGAGCGTCTCGCCGCGCTGCGCATCGGGCGCGGCGATGTTGCCGAAATCACCGTGCAGGCGCGCAGCCTGTGCGAGCAACTCGAACGACTGTTGCGTGACGGCGAGGGCGACGAGCAGGCGGCGACGATCGCGGCCGCCTGGCAAGCGCTGGGCAGGAACGTGCCGCCAGCGCTGCTCGCGCGCTACCAGAGCGCACGCGAATTGTTCGATCTCAGCCGTGACCCGCAACGCATCGCCCTGATGCGCCAACGCAGCGAGGATCGTCTGCGCCTGGGCACTGAATTGCGTGCCATCGAAGCCGGTTTGCGGGAACCGGCAAGCGCCGCGCGCGAAGACCTGCAGCAGCGCTTCAACGCGCTGGCGGAACTGCATGCCCGCTACGCCAATGACGAGGACGAGTTTGGCACCGATGTCTCCGTGCGCTTCACTCGCGTCGGCGCACAACTGGCCACGCTGGCCGCCGTGCCGGTTGCAGCGCCGGCCGCAGCGCAAGCCGAAACCGACAACCGCCACGAGCAGGTCGCCGCCGAACGCGCGGCACGCAGCGCAGCGGCCCGTGCCGAACGCGAGCAAAAGGAAAAGGAACTTGCCCGCCAGATGCAGGAGGCGATCAGCGCCACGGCATCTGCCATGGCCGCCGGCAGGATCGCCGATGCGCATGTCCAGCACGAGCGGTTGGCGAAGTTGCGCCGCCAGCTCGGCCAGGTGCCTGCTTCGTTGCGCGAGGCGCTTGCCGAGGTCGAAAGCGATTACATCAGGCTGGCCGATGCGCAACGCTGGAGCGACGACACCCGTCGTCGGCAATTGTGCGAGGAACTCGAAGTGCTGCCGGAAACCGGACTGCATCCGGATGCGCTGGCGACACGGGTGCGCGAGATCCAGGCCGAATGGACCACGCTTGACCGCCTCGAGGCACATGCCGCAGGCCGCAATGACGGTCTCGCTCGCCGCTTCCGCACGCTTTGCCAGAAGGCCATTGCACCGGCCAAACCGTATTTCGAAAAGCGTGACGAGCTGCGCAAGCAGGGCAGCGAGGAAACCAGCCAGCTGATCGCCGAAGCCAAGGCTGCCGTGGCCAGCGAAAACCCCGATTGGCGCGCCCTCAACGAGATGCGCAAACGCAGCGTCGAAGGCCTGCGCACGCTCGATCGTGTCAACCCGCGCGAACGCAAGAACCTTGCCGCTGAACTCAAGCAGGTACTCGGCATCATCGATGAGCGCATCAAGACGCAGCACGCACAGATCGAGTCGGCGAAAGCGGCATTGATCGCGCGCGCGGCCGCCCTCGCCGAACAAGCCGACACGCGCACGGCAATGAACCAGGCACGCGACCTGCAAAAACTCTGGCAGGCCACCGGCAACGGCAAGCGCGCGCGCGACCAGGCGCAATGGGTCGTCTTCCGCGCTGCCATCGACGCGGTGTTCGCACGTGCAGACAGCGAGCGCGCCGAGCGAACCGCGCACGATCGACAGGCTGTGGAAGCCGCCGAAGGCCTCTGCGCCGAACTCGAAGCCGTGGCCAGCGCCAACGGCGCCGCGGATCGCAGCGAGGTGCAGCGCATCGAATCCGCGTGGCGCGCACTTGCTCCGGGCGACGCGGCGTTGCGACAACGCTTCCAGCGCGCCCGGGATGCCCTGGAAGCCCTCACCGCAAAGCTCGACAAGGACAAGCGCCGGGCTCATTTCGATGCCTGGGTCGCCCACTACGACCTGTTGCGTCGATTCGAAACAAGGCAGATCGACGGCGAAGCACTGAGCGCCGCGCGCGCACGATTGGCACCGCTTGTCATTGGCGCGGACGCTTTCCAGGCGCGTATCGAGGCCGTGGCCGACGGATCCGCCATTGCCACCGCGGATGCCGATGACCTGCGTGATTGCGTGCTCGAGGCCGAGCAGCTCGCCGGGCTCGAATCTGCCGGGGAGGATCGACAGCGGCGCATGGATCTGCAGGTCGAGAAGCTGGCCGCACGCATGCGTGGCGTGCAGGCACCTGCAGCCGCGGCAGCGCTTGAGGAATTGATGACGCGCTGGATCGAACTCGGTTTGCCTGGCGACGGCGATGGCGAACGGGAAGCGCGGTTCAAGCACGCAGCGGCGGCGATCCTCGATACGCTGGGCTAGCTTTGCATCTGCGCCAAGCGGGATTCGGTGCCGTGCAAACAAGGGCATAGGGCACGAATACCCTTCATGCATGAATCCGGCGATCGGCGCAGGCGCATTGGCATTGCACGGGCAATGGTTTCCGCTGGAACCATTTGGACGTCCATTTAGTTTGACGCATCGCAGCAATTGTGATTGATTGGAGTTGCATCGATTACTGATCGATGCCACAGCGACGGGAATGCGCCGTGTTGAACTCCTCGGGCAACCCGTCATGGATGAGCGCGCCCGACTTTTGCGCAGGATGCTTCAATGACAGCGCTGCAGGCTACCGGACTTTACGATCCCGCTTTCGAACACGACAGTTGCGGCTTTGGTCTGATTGCCAACATCGACGGCAAAGCCAGTACCTGGCTTGTCGATCAGGCGTTTTCCGCGCTTGCGAAGATGTCGCATCGTGGCGGCGTCAATGCCGATGGCATTACCGGTGATGGGTGCGGCGTATTGATCTATCGCGCCGATGCCTGGTTGCGCGCATTGGCCAACGAAGCATCCATCACGATTGCCGAGCACTTCGCCGCAGGACTGGTCTTCGTCGACCGCGATGAGGTCAAGGCCGACGCTGCAGCGCAGCAGTTGGAACGATGTCTGCGCGAAGAAGGCGTCCATCCGGCTGGCTGGCGTGATGTCCCAGTCCGCGACGAACCTTGCGGTCCGCTCGGTCGCGCGAGCCGGCCGCGCATCCGCCAGATCTTCGTCAATGCCCCCGACGGCATGGACGAGGCGGCATTCGATCGCGCCCTGTTCCGCGCACGCCGGCGCAGCGAACTCGCCCTGCCCGACGACGAAGTGTTTTATGTCGTCAGCCTGGCCGCGGCGACCATCGGCTACAAGGCGATGGCCGCACCGGGTCGCCTGCGCGATGTTTTTCCGGATCTGCAGCATGCCGAACTGGAAAGTGCGGCGGTCACCTTTCATCAGCGCTTCTCGACCAATACATCGCCCAACTGGAAGCTGGCCCAGCCGTTCCGCATGCTTGCCCACAACGGCGAGATCAACACGATCCGCGCCAATCGCAACTGGGCGCTGGCGCGCCAGCCGAAACTGCACTCGCCCCTGCTCGACATTTCCGACATCGGCGATCACGTCAGTCGCAGCGGTTCGGATTCGCAAAGCCTCGACAACATGTTCGAGCTGCTGGTCGAAGGCGGCATCGACCTGCTGGCAAGCACGCGCATCCTCGTACCACCGGCTTGGAGCGCCGACGAGAACCTCGATCAGGATCTCGAAGCGTTTTATCAATATTACGCGCTGCATACCGAACCCTGGGATGGCCCGGCGGGTCTGGTCATGTGCGATGCGCGGCATGCCGTGTGCGCGCTGGATCGCAACGGCCTGCGCCCGGCGCGTTGGTCGCAGAGCGATGATGGCCATCTGATTGTCGCCTCCGAAGCAGGCCTGTGGGATGTGCCCGAGCAACGCATCGTCGCCAAGGGCCGGCTCGGACCCGGCCAGATGCTGGCGGTGGATCTGCTTGCACATCGCCTGCTCGACAGCGCGGCGATCGATCGCATCAATGCCGGCCGCGCGCCGTACCGCGAGTGGTTGCGCGCAGGCGTGATCTACCTGGAATCCCATTTGATCGATCCGGCCTTGGCCGCCGAGCCGATGCCGGCCGACGTGCTCGCGCGGTTCCAGAAGCAATTTGCACTGACCTGCGAGGAGCGCGACATCGTGCTCAAGACGCTGGCCGAAACCGGAGCCGAGGCGACCGGCTCGATGGGTGATGACACGCCGATTGCGGTGATGTCGCAGCAATCGCGCTCGCTGTATGACTATTTCCGCCAGGCATTTGCGCAGGTGACCAATCCGCCGATTGATCCCTTGCGCGAGCGCATGGTGATGTCGCTGGTTTCGCAGATCGGCCTGGAAGGCAACCTGTTTGATCTCTCCGCCGACAGCGCGCGCCAGGTCCTGCTCAGTTCGCCGGTACTCTCGCAACGCAAGCTGCGCCAACTGCTGGCCTTGCCGCACCTGGCCGACCGCCAGATCCGCATCGATCTCTATTACGACGAGGAAATCGGCCTCAGGAAGGCACTGGAAGACATCTGCCGGCAGGCCGAGCACGCCGTGCGCGAGGGCGCAGCCATGGTGCTGTTGTCCGACCGCTATCCGCAACCGGGCCTGACGCAGATCCATGCCCTGCTCGCCACCGGCGCAATCCATGCGCATCTGACCCGCACGCAACTGCGCTGCGACTGCAACCTGCTGGTGGAAACCGGCACAGCGCGCGATGCGCATCATTTCGCCTGCCTGATCGGCTTCGGCGCGACGGCTGTTTATCCGTTCCTCTCCTACCAGACCTTGTTCGACATGAACCAGCGTGGCGAGATCAAGGGCGGCGAGAACGAAACCGTGCACGAGATCGGCCGCACCTACCGCCACGGCATCCGCAAGGGCCTGCTCAAGATTCTCTCGAAGATGGGAATCTCTACCATTGCCGGCTATCGCGGCGCGCAGCTGTTCGAAATCGTCGGACTCGATCGCGAAGTCGTCGACATGTGTTTCCCCGGCACGCCCTCGCGCATTGCCGGCGCCGGCTTCGTCGACATCGAGAATGAATACCGCACGCAACTGGCGCGCTCGCGCAATCCCAACTACACCCTGCCCGCCGGCGGCCTGCTCAAGGCGCTACCGGATGGCGAATACCACATGTACAACCCGGGCGTGGTCGGCCATCTGCAGAGCGCCGTGCGCAGCGGCGACAGCTCCCACTACCGAAAATACGCCGAGGCCGTGAACACGCGTCCGCCATCGGCGCTGCGTGATCTGCTCGCCCTGCGCGATGACATGCAAGCGATCCCGCTCGACGCGGTCGAGGCGCGGGAAACCATCGTCAAGCGTTTCGATTCGGCCGGCATGTCGCTGGGCGCCTTGTCACCGGAGGCGCACGAGGCACTGGCGATCGGCATGAACCGGCTTGGCGCGCGCTCCAATTCGGGCGAAGGCGGCGAGGATCCGGCCCGCTACGGCACCGAGAAAACCTCGAAGATCAAGCAGGTCGCCTCCGGTCGTTTCGGCGTCACCGCCGCCTACCTGGCCAGCGCCGAGGTATTGCAGATCAAGATTGCGCAAGGTGCAAAGCCCGGCGAAGGCGGCCAGCTCCCGGGCGACAAGGTAAACGGCCTGATTGCCCGCCTGCGCCATGCAAAGCCCGGCATCGGCTTGATCTCGCCGCCGCCGCATCATGACATCTACTCGATCGAGGACCTCACCGAACTCATCCACGATCTGCGCGAAGTCAATCCGCGTGCGCTGGTCTCGGTGAAGCTGGTTTCGCATGCCGGAGTCGGCACGATTGCTGCCGGCGTGGTCAAGGCCGGTGCCGACCTGATCACCATCTCCGGCCATGATGGCGGTACCGGCGCGAGTCCGATCACCTCGATCCGCTATGCCGGAACGCCGTGGGAATTGGGTTTGTCGGAAACCCACCAGACCCTGGTCGGAAACGGCCTGCGCAACCGGGTCATCGTGCAGACCGATGGCGGCCTGAAGACCGGGCTCGACGTGATCAAGGCGGCCATCCTCGGTGCCGATTCATTCGGTTTCGGCACCGGCCCGATGGTTGCGCTCGGCTGCAAATACCTGCGCATCTGCCATCTCAATTCCTGCGCAACCGGCATTGCCACGCAAAACGAAATCCTGCGCCGCCAGCATTTCATCGGCGCGCCCGAGATGGTCCAGCATTTTTTCCAGTTCATTGCCGATGACGTGCGCGAGCGACTGGCGGCGCTCGGCATGCGCTCGCTGCAAGAGCTGGTCGGGCGCACCGACCTGCTGCGCATCCTGCCCGGCATTACCGCCAAGCAGGCCAAGCTCGATCTCGGCAGTCTGCTCGTACGCGTCGACAACCAGGGCATTTCAACCGACGCGTGCGCGGCTGGCCCGCTGGCACCGGCTGCGACCGAACTTGCCCTCGCCACTGCGCGGGATACACGCGAAGCCGTGGCCAATCGTCGTGGCGGACATTACCGCTACACGATCAGCAACGTCGATCGCGCAATCGGAGCACGACTTTCCGGCGAGATCGCGCGCGCCCATGGCGACCAGGGCATGCTTGATGCACCGATCACGCTCGATCTTGAAGGGTCGGCCGGACAGAGTTTCGGTGCCTGGAATGTCGGCGGCCTCGATCTCGTCCTGACCGGCGAGGCCAACGATGGCGTCGGCAAGGGCATGACCGGCGGACGCATCGTCGTGCGCCCGGCGGCAGGCGTGAAGTTCGTCGCGCATGAATCGAGCATCATCGGCAATACCTGCCTGTACGGCGCCACCGGCGGAGAACTGTATGCCGCCGGTCGTGCCGGCGAGCGCTTCGCCGTGCGCAACTCGGGCGCACTCGCCGTGGTTGAAGGGCTCGGTGACCACGGCTGCGAATACATGACTGGCGGCACCATCGTCGTGCTCGGTCGCAGCGGCCTCAATTTCGGGGCCGGCATGACCGGTGGCTTCGCCTATGTGCTCGATCTCGAGCGCGATTTCTTCGATCGCTACAACCACGAACTGGTCGACATCAACCGTATCTCGCTCGAAGGCATGGAAAACCACCTGCAGCATCTGCGCGCGCTGATGCAAGCGCATATCGACGCCACCGGCAGCGCCTGGGCGCGCCAGTTGTTCGGCGATTTCCGCGATGTCCTGCACAAGGTCTGGCTGGTCAAGCCGAAAGCCGCAAGCCTCGCCGCACTGTCGGCGGAACTGCGGGAGGCAGCATGAGCGAGCGCCCGTTTCCGTTCCTCAAGTTTCCGCGCGCCCTGCCCAGCGAAGTCCGCATTCCGATTCGCGTCGTCAACTTCAACGAGATCCATGCCGATTTTCTTGGCAGCGAGCGCGTCGACCAGGCCTCGCGCTGCATCGATTGCGGCAATCCTTATTGCTCGTGGGGCTGCCCGCTCGGCAACCGCATCCCGCAATGGTTGAAACTAGCCCGCGAAGGTCGCGTCGAGGACGCCGCCACGCTGATGCACGAAACCAATCCGCTGCCTGAAATCTGCGGTCGCGTGTGTCCGCATGATCGACTCTGCGAGGGCGTCTGCACGCTGGAGCAAGGTTTCGGCGCGGTCAGCATTGGCGCCATCGAACGCTCGATCACCGACGAGGCGATCCGGCGCGGCTGGCGGCCCGCGGAAGCGACGTCAAGGACCGACAAGCGCGTCGCCATCATCGGCGCAGGCCCGGCCGGACTCGCCGCTGCCGATCGCCTCGCCCGCGCCGGCGTCAGTGCCGATGTGTTTGACCGCCACGAGGAAATCGGTGGCTTGCTGACCTTCGGCATTCCCTCCTTCAAGCTCGAAAAAGACATCGTGCGCAGGCGCCGCCAAGTACTCGAAGAGCAAGGCGTGCGCTTCCATCTTGGCGTCAGGGTCGGCCACGATGTCGCTTTCGAAAGGCTCGTCGACGACTACGATGCCGTGTTCGTGGCGACCGGTGCCTACACCGCAGTCGATGCGCAATTGCCGGGCCAGGACCTGTCCGGCGTGATCGTCGCCCTGCCCTTCCTGATTGCCAACGCGCGCCAGCAACTCGGCACGGCAACAGTCGCCGACGTACTGCCGGACCTGAAAGGCAAGCGAGTCGTCGTCCTTGGTGGCGGCGACACGGCGATGGATTGCGTGCGCACCTCCGTGCGTCTCGGTGCGGAACGCGTGACCTGCGTCTATCGTCGCGACGAGGAAAACATGCCGGGCTCGCGCAAGGAAGTGAAGAACGCGCGCGATGAAGGCGTGATCTTCCGTTTTCTCGCGCAACCGCTGGCGATTGTCGGTGATGGCCACGTCGATGGTGTCGAGATCGTCGACACCGAACTGGTCGCCGAGGCGGGCGGCCGCGCAAGGGCGAAAGTCATCGCCAACGGCACGCAGACCATTCCGGCCGACATCGTGATCCTCTCGTTCGGCTTTCTTGCGAGCCCACCGGATTGGTGCGCCAGCGCCGGCATCGAACTCGACAACAACGGACGCCTCAAGGTCGGCGGCCCGTCGCGACTTCCACAACAAACCGCACATCCCAAGGTATTCGCCGGCGGCGACACCGTGCGCGGAGCCGATCTGGTCGTGCGCGCCGTGCTCGACGGCCGCGAAGCCGCCCGCTCGATCCTCAGCCAACTGGGCGTCGTTGCCTGACTTGGCTGGCGCTTCGCGCTAGTCTCTGCGCATGACCCGCATCCTCGTCGTCGATGATCACCCGCTGTTCCGCCTTGCCCTTGTGCAGGCGGTCGGCAATCTCGAAGTCGAGACAGAAATCATCGAGGCCGATGGACTGGATTCGGCTCGCGAGGTGTTGGGCCGGCGCGCCGATGTCGACCTGATCCTGCTCGATCTGCACATGCCCGGCAGCCATGGCTTGATGGGTCTGGTCAGTCTGCGCAGCGAGTTTCCGGCAGTCGCCGTGATCATGATTTCGGCCAATGATGATCCGCTGGTCATGCGCCGTGCGCTGACCTATGGCGCCGCAGGCTTCATCCCCAAGCGCAGCAGCATCGGTGAAATCCAGAGCATGCTGCGCGCCGTGATTGCCTGCGAGGATCTGCCACCGTCAGCGCTGCATGATCGCCACGGAAGCGAAGCCGCCCATGATCGCGAGCTGGCCAAGCGCCTGGCTACGTTGAGCCCGCAACAACTGCGCGTGCTTGGCCTGGTTGCCGATGGCCTGCTCAACAAGCAGATCGCCGACCGCCTGGATATCCAGGAGCGCACGGTCAAGGCGCACATGAGCGCCGTGTTCGAGCGCCTCGATGTGCGCAACCGCACGCAAGCCAGCACCTTGCTGCGCTCACTCGAAATCGCCGATCCCTCGCGCACCGTTGCGGACTGAAGCCCAGGCCGCCCAGACTGCATGTCTTGCTGCAGACGACTTTCCACGGCGCAAACGCCCTGGATTCGATGACCGATCCGATCCCCCTGTTCGCTGGCAAGAGGAAAGGCGGTGGCGGCGCCAGGGAACCAATCTTCTGAATCGCACTCCCACATTGCGGTCGCAATCCTGCGATCCAGAAGAGGAGGTGGACAATGCCGGGAAGAATGGTTCTTGCGTTCGCGCTTGCATTTGCGGCGGCGGCTCCGTTATCGGCAATCGCAGCGAGCGTGGCCGATGCCGGATCACGAGCCAAGCCCGCGCTTGAGGTCATCATGTACTCGACCGCGACCTGCGGATATTGCGCGAAGGCGCGCCAGTGGTTCACTGGCCACAAGGTCGCCTGGGACGAGCGCGATGTCGAAACCTCGACTGCGGCGCAAAAGGAATGGAAAGCCCTGGGCGGCGTCGGCACACCGCTGATCGTGGTCAACGGCAAACCGTTCCACGGTTTCATGGAAGGTGCCATAGAAGCCGAGATTGCCAAATACCGTTGATGCCGCATGCCGTATCGGGCTGCGGGACCTGCATGCCCGAGCTCGGGCCCGCGGCCATGTTCATGCCTGCCGAGGAACATCGTGGCAACCGTCTTCGAGACGCTGAATCCGAAGGATCAACGCGAGATCCTGGTGAGCAACGCCCCTGGATCCAACCGGACACTCGCGCGGGTCCGTGCGCGGACCGGGGTTTCTGCATGTACAGTCCGTGGCTTGCGGATTCCGAATGATGAGCGTGGTCGACATGGACAATCTTCCCGACAGGCACGAACAGGATTGCGATCCACCACCCCGACCATTCGTGACCCCGTGTCGCCAACTGCAGATGGACGCGCCGTGGCGCTGGCTCAGGCTTGGCTGGCACGATCTGCGCCGGGCACCTGCCCTGAGTGCGATGTTCGGCGCGGTGATCGTCATCGTCAGTGCGGCAATATCCTGGTTTGCCTGGTCGCTTGGCCGCTTTGCCCTGCTTGCCGTGCTGCTTTCCGGTTTTGTATTCCTTGCACCGCTGATCGGGGTCGGCCTGTACTCGGTCAGCCGCGCCCTGCTCGATGGCCGCCAGCCGCGCCTGGCCGACTCATTCGTGGTCGCCCGTCGCGTGCTCGGTCATGCCAGCATTTTTGCCTTGATCCAGTTTGTCATCGTGCTGGTGTGGTCACGCTCCGGAATGATGCTGGTGGCATTCTTTCCCGAGCAGGAAGGCAACACGCACGTGCTGATGGAATTCCTCGCCGTCGGCTCGCTCGTTGGATCAGTGTTCGCCGCGTTGACCTTTTCGATTGCGGCATTTTCGCTGCCGATGATCGCCGACCGCGACGTGGACATGGTCACCGCCTGCATTTCCAGCATCAATGCCGTGCTCAGGAACAAATGGGTCATGCTCGAATGGGCGGTGATCCTCTGCCTGCTCACCGCATTCGGTTTTGCCAGCGCCCTGCTCGGGCTCGGTCTGGTCATGCCCTGGCTGGCCTACGCGACCTACCACGCCTATCGCGAGACAATCGACGCGTCAGCCTGGCCGCCGGCATGACAAGAACTCCGGTCAGGCCCGACACCCGCCATCAGAACCACGCAAGGCTGCACGTCAGCAGCCGCGCTCAAACGGGATTCGGCTTCTCCGGCCAGTAGTAGGAATCCGGATACGCGCGTTCACCGAAGATCGCCGTACCGATGCGGACTTCAGTCGCGCCTTCGGCAATTGCCAGGGCGAAATCACCGCTCATGCCCATCGACAGGCGCGGCACATCGTGGCCGCTTGCCATGGCCTGTTCACGCAACTCGCGCAACATGCGGAAACATGTACGCACCCGGGACTCGTCTTCGGAGTTGACCGCCAGGGTCATCAGGCCACGCACGCGCAAGGTGTCGAAACTGCGCAAGGCGTCGAGGAATCCGGGCAGTTCGTCGGCGGGCAAGCCGTATTTCGTTTCCTCGGTGGAGGTCTTGACCTGAACCAGCACATCAAGCGATCGGCCCTCGATCTGCAGGCGCTTTTGCAGCGCCTCGGCCAGCTCCATGCGATCGAGTGACTGCACTTCGCTGACCAGGCGAGCGACTTCCTTCACCTTGTTGGTCTGCAGGTGGCCGATCATGACCCAGTCGATCGCGCAATCAGCCAGCGGCTCGGACTTGGCCTTGATTTCCTGCACCTTGTTCTCGCCAAAGCGGCGCAAGCCGAAGGACACCGCCTCGCGGATGACCTCGACCGGGAACGTCTTGCTTACCGGCAGGATGCCGACTTCGGACGGATCGCGTCCGGCCGCACGACAAGCGGCATCCACGCGTTCGCGAACCGCCTGCCATCGTGCCTGCAATCCGCCTTGGAGATGATTCTGACTCACGGCCCTCCGGCCTGTCCGCGATGCGTGCTGCCGCCTGCCGTGGCGGGTGTCGCCCTGGCTGATTTCGCCTTGGCGGCTGGCGGTGCCGCGGATTTCCCTTCGCCGCCGTCCTTGCCGTCGTCATCGAGCGTGCGCAGGCGCACGTGATCGGCCCAACCGGTGCCGCCATCGAGCAGCAGGAAACCGACCTCGACCATGTTCGTCCTTGCCGGTGCGATGCTTTTCAGCTCGACCTCCTTCCAGGGCGTGTCGCCGGTCATGGGCGCCGCGCGAACCTGATCGAGAATGTTTTCGTGATCGCGGAACGTCATCACCATGACCCAACCGCGTTTGCCGACATCCGCGGTCTTCAGCTTCGCCGTGAACGCAACCGGCTTGCCCGCCAGTTCCTTGCTCTCGACGCGTTGCATGATCAGGCCGTAAGCCTGCTCGGTCGTGCGACGCATGCTGATGCTGTGCTCGCCATGGGCGGGATCAATCGGATCGGTGCTGACGACGTAGGCACCCACGCCGGCGTGCTGGGTCCGCGACCAGCCCGGAATGCGCGTGCCGACGATGGCCTGTTCAAAACCGGCATTCTTCAGCGGGATTTCCGCCGCCGCCACTCCACCTGCAATCAACATTCCCGCAACGAGCAAGACGCACTTCACCATGAGGCACTCCGATCGGACCGCCATGCGGTCGCTGGTCCAACCCCGAAAGGGGTAGCAAGGCTTTGCATCTTGGCCACAGAACGATCCAGCGGCAAGTCCGCCCGCTCGCCGCCAGCGAGTACTTGCACAAGCACTTCGAGCGATGCGCAGACCCGGCCTAACCGGGAACCTTGCCGACTTCACTCTGCGCCTGGTTTTCCCCTGCGGGGGACGAGCGCTGCCAGTCGAAAAAACGCAAAACGTCGTCGCGTCGCGCCAGCGTGTCGCTGAAGCCCAGATCCATCAATTCGCGCGTGTACGCGGCCTCGAACAACAGATAGCTCACCAGTGCGGCCCCGCGCACCGATTCGCCCCGACCGGAAACGCCCACCGCGCGCAGCAGCGAGCGGATCGCGAACGGCAGGCTGCCAATGTGCTTGCCGGCAAGGTCGTCGAGGCGTTCGCTGGGAGAAATCATCAGCACCTCGATCGGGCGCAGCGTGGTCCGACCCGATGCGTCAATCGGCAGCAATTCCAGCGTGGTGTTGATGCGCTGCAGACGCTCGACATCGGCGGTCAGCGAATCGAGAAAGATGTTGGAAAGGGCATGGCCGGCAACCTGGGCCAGGTTTGGATATTCGCTGCAACCCGCACGCGGCCCCGGCGGCTCCCTGATGCGTCCGCCGCCGACCACGAGGATGCGTTCCGCGCCAAGGTGGATGGCCGGTGAAATGGGAGCCGACTGCCGCATCGAACCGTCGCCGAAATACTCAATGCGACCCTCGATGTGCAGCGGAACCGCCGGGAACACGAATGGAATCGCCGCCGAGGCGAGCAGGTGGGCAGGGCCAATCGCATCGCGCACGGCGAATCGTTGCGAACGCGTCCATGGCTGGATGTCATCGACCGCCTCGTAAAAAGTCACATGCAGGCCCGAGCCGTAACTCGACGCGGTGACGGCCAGTGCGCGCAGGCATCCCTGCTGCATCAGTGCATGGATTCGCGCCGGATCGACCCACTCGCGCAGCGAGGATCGCAACGGCGCATTGTCGAGAAACGATTGCGGCCGCCTGCGCTGCAATGCCGGAATCAGCCAGCCGAACATCAACATTCCGAGCCAGCGTGCGCCGGTCCTGATGATGCCGGGAAGGTCCGCCCGATAAATCTGGCCGACCTCGAAGTTCGCCCAGACCTCGACAAGATCCGCGATTGCCGCATCGAAATCATCGGCCCGCGTCGCCAGCGCGGCGGCATTGATTGCGCCAGCCGATGTGCCGGCGATGACAGGAAATGGATTGCCGGCGACGATTCCCGCGTCACGCCGGATCCGGGCGATGCCCTTGAGCACACCCACCTGATAACCGGCGCGCGCGCCGCCGCCAGTCAATACCAGCCCCGTGATCGGATCACTCATGAAATAGCCTGCGCCCTCATCGACGGGAAGATAGCAGGCAGCGAGGTGTCGTTGCCGAACAGGCCGCGGGTTGCATCCATTCCAGGCGGGCAGCACAACCCGCGCCACACTGGCAATGCCAGATACATCATTGATTTACAAGAATAATAACGACGCAGTTGATCAGGATCGAGCCTGACCAGAAGCATCCCGCGGGCAATGAAATACGCCTTGGATACCCGCTATTCTGCAAGATTTAGGCGCAGTTCGCTGCAGATAACGTCTCGTTCACATCATTTTTCGTACAATGCACGGCTCTTCCACGCGCCTGAGGCGTGTGCGCCGGGCATCCCGGTTGCGGCCTTGCATGGCACCCGGCACCGAAGAATCTGTCTCGAAAAGGGTCATGGGATTTCTGCCTGCCACTCGACCCTGGCGGTCGCGCCCCGCGCCAACCGCCCATGAATCCGCCAGTTTTCAGGAGATCAAATGTCCAGCCAACCCAAATCCAGTCCCACCCGGACCGGCAGCACCTCGCAAACCTTCGCCCGACAGAAGGCAAAGCCGGGGGATCGCGTCCTCACCAGCGAAACCATTCTCCGCGACATAGCCGAGTTCAAGAAACGCGGTGGACGCATCGATGTGCTCGGCAACACGCCGCTGCGTGAAAAAAGCACATCGACGGCATTCCATTCCCGCAGTTCGGCGGCCGGCAAGAAGCCACCGGCAGCAGTTGCCGGAATCGACAAGCCGGCCAACTGATCCCTGCCCCATCTTGCTGGCGCAAGCCGCGCTTCGGCCTTGCGCATTCCGGAACGAGAGATTGCCAGTTGCCTGCAACTGGCAATCCTCATTCTTCCGACCCATGGCGGCAACATCTGCCGCCGCAGGGTTTCGCGGCGTCAGCGTTCGCGGTTGAAGTTCACTTCGAGCTTTTCGACCCTGAGCATGATCCGAATCGGCTCCCTGGGCTTCGGCCCCGGGATCACGACGCCCTGGCCGCTGATCATGATGCCCATCGAGCGCAGGCCGTCGACATCAAATTCGACGACCAGTGGTTGCGGTTCATCCCGACTGCCGGCCGCGCCCGCGGATCGTTCACCGTGTTTGGCGGACTTGCGTTCGACCTCACGCTTGCTCTTGTCTTTTGCCATGTCATCCTCCTGGTGGGTGCCCATTGCGATGGGCGGTCGTGGCTGGCGCGCATGCGGCGCGGATCATTGCTCCTGCGCCAGCAGGCCAAGGCGTCGGAATACGGTGTTGCTGGCGATCAGTGATTCGGCGATGCCGGCCTTGCGCGCCGTCGCCAGGCGCGCGCGCGACGCCGGCAGGTCGCCGAGCAAGGCCAATGTCTCGGCGTTCAGCAAGGCCACCTCGCCAGACTGGGTGCCGAGGGCTTCGGCGCGATCCAGCAGCGCGCGGGCCTTGCCGGGATCACCCAACTCGGCGCGGTACAGGCCCAATGCAGCGATGGCGCGTGCATCGTTTGGCTGCGCCGCGATGTAGTCCTCGGCGCGAGTAGCTGCTTGCGCATAGGCGCCCCGCGCCTGTGCAGCGTTGGCGGGATCCGCCTTCAAGGCCATGCCGAGGTTGGCCCAGACCATGAAATCCAGCGGATTGAGCTGCGTGGCTTGTTGCTGCAAGGCGGCGGCAGCGGCGTAGTCGCCATCCTGGTACTTGAGCAGGCCAAGATTGGTCAGTGCCGAATAGCTGGGTTCGATTGCAACCGAGCGATCCAGCGCGCGCGCGGCTTCGGCATTGTTGCCCGCTTCCATGTACAAGCCGCCAAGCGTGCCCCATAAATTGTCGTTGCCTGGTTCCAGCTCCACGGCCTTGCGGTACGCAGCGATCGCCTCCGGCACATGCCCATCCAGGTACTGCCGGTAGCCGATTTCCGCATGGACCTGCGCATCATCGGGACTGGATTGCAGCGCCTTGCGGAAATATTCTTCGGCCAGCTCCGGGTGGCCTTGCGCGGCATACACCTTGGCCATGCCGATCTGCGCCCGCGTGCGCACTGCCGGCTCCGATTCGATGCGACGGTATTGTTCGAGTGCATTTTCAGGTTCGCCCTGCACGCGATAGAGATCGCCCAGGGCCAGGCCGACATCGGCCAGCGAGGAGTCCATGGTCAAGGCGCGCTGGCAGGCAATGCGCGCGTTGTTGAAGGCTTTGATGCTGTGCAGGTATTCGAACTTCCAGATCTCGGCACGGCAGATGCCTGCCTGCGCGCGGGCAAAGCCGCTGTCCTTCTGCAAGGCCTGGGCAAAGCGTTCGATGGCCTTGTCCTGCGACGCAGCTGCGCTGGCATCGCGCAGCAGGTGCAAGCCCTGCAGGTAATCGTCAAACGCAAGCACGTCGCGCGTCGGTGCCAGGCGCCGGGCCAGTGCCTCGCGCTCACCCGGGATCACCCCGATCAGCGACTGCACCACTTCATTGGCGATCTCGCTTTGCGTGTCGAAGACATCGGCCAGTTCGCGGTCATAGGATCGTGTCCACAGGGTGAACCCTTTGGATGTGTCGGACAGTCGGGCATTGATGCGCACGCGTTGCCCCTGCCGGCGCACGCTCGCCTCGAGGACGCTGGCAACGCCAAGCTTCTCGCCCAGCGCCTTCACCTCGGTCGCTCCTGGGCGTGCGGTCGACGCGATCAAGGCCGCCACCTTCAGCCCATTCACGCCCGCCAGCGCGGCATGCATTTCCTCCCTGAGCCCCTCGGCAAAATAGCCATCATCCGGGTTGCTGCTCAGGCTCGTGAACGGCAGGATCGCAATCGATGCCGCTGGCTGCGTCGGCAACCGCCCCGCGCGCATCCATGCAAAGGCGAGCGCGGCCAGCACCACCGCACCCAGCAACAGGCCAACTCCGCCTGCCGACAGCCGTGCGCTCCTTGCCGGTGGTGTGCCGGGAATCGGAGTCACATCATTCAGCGGAGTTGTCGGCTGTGGCTGCGTCGCCCGCCGGCGTTCGCGATTGCTGTGCACTTCGGCGATGAAGCGGTAGCCCAGGCCATGCAGGGTCTGGATGTAGCGCGGATTCTCGGCATCGTCACCAAGCGCTTTGCGCAACTGCGCTACCACCCTGTTGAGCACGCCGGGCGTGACATGCCGGTGGCCCCAGACGCGATCAAGCAGTTCATCACGCTCGAGGACCTTGCCAGGTTGCTCGAGCAGGCTGGCGAGGACGGCAAAAGCCTTGGGTTCCACGGCAAGGTCGGCACCATCCCGGGTGATCCGGTGCGCCGCAGGTTCGACCTCCACATCGCCGAAGCGATAGACGCCCGTCTCCGAGGTCACTGTGCGGACTCCAATGATCGGCCTTGGCGAACGATATACCCGTTGACCCGGAAAAATCATGAAAAACCTGATTGCCACATGATTTCCACGAGCACAACACCGGGCTTCCTCAAGTCTTTCAGGACACCAGGGAGGACGCTGGAATTGCGCGGAATCGCCGCGCTCAATCCAGTCCGAGGAGTCCGCCATGAACATGAATCTCGCAACCCTGCCGCTGCCCGGCATGGGCGACAACCGCTGCGGCCAGCGCCGCCGCCAACGCATCGCTGGCATCGACCTGGGCACGCGTGCAGTGCGCCGCTTCCAGCTTGCCGCCGAGTCGCTGCATCCCCAATTCGCGATACCCGACATCGACGCCATCGCCAGCGCCGCCCGCCATCTGAAACAACAGTTCGCCGGTACCTGGCGTGCGCCCTGCATCCAGTTGCGCCTGCGCTGCCTGACGGCATTGCGGGCCATGTCGCAGGAGCAGGCCTGGGGCCTGGTGGACGAGAAGCAGGAGCGCATCGCCATCCTCGACCGCTATGCCAGCGCCGAGGACCGGCTTATTCCGCATTCCGTGCCCGTCGTCGGGGGTCTGGATGATGCAATGCTGGTCGACCTGGCCTGGCCATCCCTGCAGCCGGATCTGGTCGATTACCTGAGTTTCCGCCGTCTGCGCATCGAGGAAGCCGCGATGCGCGGCAAGCATGCTCATGAAATCGCCTACGGCCGCGAGCAATGGCAGGAGTCGCGCCTTGCCGAAATCCGCCTGCTCGCCCGCAACCGGGCTTGCGGACGCGAGGCCTATGCCGCAACGGCCATGCCCTCCCTGTTTCGCTTCCACTGATGCTTCGTCGGTCGAGCGCCCCGCAGCCACGGGGCGCTCGAGGTCGGATGCGCGGCGCGCGGCGCATCCTTGTTCTTCGACGGTGCCGGTCGACACCGCCACCATCCGGATCCGCGACACCCTGCATTGCCCTTGCGGGACACGGATGCTCGGCGGAGACTGCGCAGTCATCCCAGCGAGCGGAGCCACGCCGTGAATGCAAAAGTATCTCCGAAGCCGACGCCAGCCGATGCCGACACGTTGCAGAGGGACCGCAGTGCGGCCAAGCAGCTTTTCTTCGGCGACATCTTCGAGGAAAACCTGTTTCCCTATCCGAAGATGCGCGAGCGCGACCGCGAGATGCTGGCACCGATGCTCGACGCGATCGATGATTTCCTCGGCCCGAAACACGCCGATCTGAAACACTGGGATCGCCTGGCCGAGCAGCCAGCCGAGTTCATCCAGGCGCTGCGCGACATGGGCCTGTTCGGACTGATCATTCCCGAGGAATTCGGCGGACTTGAACTGTCCAATGCAGCCTATGCGCGCGTGCTCGCGCAGACCAGCTCGCACGACAGTTCGGTATCGCTGACGATCGGCGCGCACAGCTCGATCGGCATGAAGGGCGTGCTCCTGTTCGGCACGCCCGAGCAGAAGGCGCGCTATCTGCCGAAGCTGGCCACTGGCGAGCTGATCGCCGCATTCTGCCTGACCGAATCAGGTGCCGGTTCCGATGCTGCGTCGATTCGCACGCGGGCAACCCGCAATGACGATGGCAGTTGGACGCTCGGCGGCGAGAAGATCTGGATAACCAATGGTGGTATCGCCGGCCTGTACACGGTATTCGCGCGCACCGACACGGACGCGGGCAAGATGACGGCCTTCGTCGTCGAGGCCGCCTGGCCCGGCGTCAGCCATGGCCCGCACGAGGACAAGATGGGCATTCGCGCCTCGTCGACGACGACGGTCGCGTTTACCGACGTGCGCGTGCCGGCCGAAAACGTGCTCGGCGAGGTCGGCAAGGGTTTCAAGGTCGCCATGGCCATCCTCAACAACGGTCGAACCGGGCTGGGCGGCGGCGCAGTCGGCGGCATCAAGCAGCTGATCAAGCTGGCGATTGCGCAGGCCAGTGAACGCAAGCAGTTCGGCAAGCCGATCGCCGAGTTCGGCCTCGTTCGCGAAAAGATCGCGCAAATGACGATCGACTGCTTCGCCGCCGAGAGCGCGGTGTGGATGGTTGCCCACTACATCGATTCCGGTTGCACCGACTACTCGGTGGAAGCCGCCATGAGCAAGGTTTTCGCCAGCGAGGCGATCCAGCGCGCCGCCCACGAGGCGTTGCAGATTGCCGGCGGCAACGGCTTCATGCGCGAGTTCCCGTACGAACAGGTCGTGCGCGACGCGCGCATCCTGACCATCTTCGAGGGCACCAACGAGATCCTGCGCCTGTACATCGCGCTGTCCGGCCTGAAGGATGTCGGTGCCTCGCTGGGCGAGCTGAAATCCGCGCTCGGCAACATGTTCAATGATCCGATCAAGGGCTTTGGCGTACTTTCCGGATATGCCAGCCGGCGCGCCCGCGAGACCACCGGCGTCGGCACGGACAAGATCCTGCGCGAGCTGCACCCGGTATTGCGCAAGGCGGCGGCAACCTACGAGAAATACGTCGTTGAACTGTCCAAGGCCTCCGATGCGCTGCTGAAGAAATACGGCAAGGGCATCGCCGACCAGCAACATGCGCAGAAGCGCCTCGCCGATCTCGCCATCGACCTGTTTGTCGGCTGCTGCGTGCTCTCGCGCGCGGACATGCTCGTGCGCGAAAACGATGCGCAGGCGGAAAGCGCCTTGCACATCGCCGAGATGTTCACACGCCAGGCTCGTCGGCGCATGTCACGCAATGTGCGCGGCATGGAACGCAACGAGGATGAGTTGCTCGAAGCCATTGCCGGCACGCGCATCGCCGCGGGCAGCTATCCGTGGGATGTCGTCTGACGCGCGCGAACCCGGGCCGATTGCTCAAGGCTTGCCGCTGGCCTGATCCTTGACCTGGACGACTTTTTCCTCGACCACCCAAAGCGTGATCGTGCGATCCTTGCCCTGGTAGGTCCAGATCTCCATCGGCGGTGACTCGGCATCGCCCTCGATGCGGTCAAGCCGATCCGGCTTGCCGCCGGCATCGCGCACGCGCTCGATCGAATCTCCGCGCGAAATCAGTTTCTTGCCGACCAGCGCGCTCTGCGCCTGCACGTTGCCCGCAGCGAGCAGCAGGATCCACAACCACCGATACGCCATTGATCGACACCTTTTCCAGGACAAGGACAGTCTCGCCGATTGTTGTTTCATCGCCATTGCAGGGTCGGCTTGCGAGTGCATGGGCGACAACAAACCTGGCATCGCGACTTGCACATTGCCCTGCGCGCAAGCCGGCAAAGCCTTGCTTCCCCAAACCTGGCAGACAGCGTTGAAACCCGCAGTCCCCGTCACCTTTGCGGATGCCGAAGCGCAAGCTCGCGGCTTTGATTACACTCGGTCATCCTTTCGCATCCGGATCGCACCGTGATACGTCTGCTGCTCCTGTGCCTGGCCTGCTGGCAGTTCACCTCGTCCGCGCTCGCGCGCGATGTCGAGGTGATGCGCCTGGCCAGCGCCACGCCAGACACCACGCTGGCGTCGGTGCGGACCGCCGAAGCGGCAGCCTGGGTCGAGGCCGACGCCATCCGCAAGCAGGAACAACCGACCTGGTGGCGTCTGCAGATCGCGCCGGGGGCCGATCCTTCGACCGAATGGATTGTCGCGCTCAAGGAGACCTACGACGCCGAACTGGTGGCTTACCTGCCGCCGGAATATCGCGCCCGGCCAATTTCCATCTTCGACCCGGCATGGCAGCAGATCGGCTCGCGACATCGCTTGAGCCTGCGCCTCGCCGGAAACGACGCCAGTGCGCCGATCTACCTGCAACTGTTCGACGGGCGCCAACAACCGATGCACGTCAACGCGTCACCGCTGGCCGATTACATCGCCGTGGACATGGATCGCGTGCGCTTCACCAGCATGATCCTCAGCGCCTTGCTCTTGCTCGGCGTGGTGGCTGGCGTCTACTCGGTGGCGTTGCGACAGTGGCACCTGCTCCTGTTTGGCGCGTGGGTGATGAGCGCGGCCATCTACGTGCTGGTGATGAGCGGCGAGATTGTTGCGCTGCTGGGCGATTCGGCCCTGCTTCGTCATGCCATGCGCCTGCTTGCCCTGTCGATCAACCTCGGCATGGTGGCCGTCTATATCTTCATCATCCGTTTCCTGTCGATCCGCGAGCATTACCCGCGTCTGGCGCGCGCGATGTACGCGATCCTCGGCGTCACTGCGCTGATGGTTGGAGTGTCGATCGTCGATCCACGTACGCTGATCGCAAACCAGTTCGTCAACATCGCGGTCGTCGCACTGGCCCTGTTGTCGCTTGGCGTCGCCGCAGGGCGCGCCCGCGCCGGCTCGATTCATGCCTGGTTCTTCCTAGGCGGCTGGGGCTGCCTGACATTTGCGGGCATGACCCGCGCGATGTATTTCTTGCAATATCGCGGCACGCCGGAGTGGCTCGAAATCGCCCATCCCAGCGCCCAGGTGCTCGGGGCGCTGGTGCTGGTACTGGCCACGGCGCGAGCCGTGCGCCATGCCGAGCGCGAACTGCTCGTGGCGCGCCGGGTCGCCGCCACGGATGCCCTGACGCGCTTGCCCAATCGCAACCAGCTCGACCACGATCTCGCCGAACTGGTGCAGCAAGCCGCAGACGACGATCAGCCGCTCAGCGTCATGTTCATGGATCTCGATCATTTCAAGGCGATCAATGATCGCCATGGGCACGCCATCGGCGATCGCTGCCTGGTCCTGATCGGCAACATCCTGCGCCGCCATGTGCGCGCCAGCGACTTGATCGTGCGTTACGGCGGCGAAGAGTTCGTGCTCGCGCTGGAAGGCGCGGGACACGAACGCGGCATGGCCGCTGCGGAGGAACTTCGCCTTGCCGTGGAACAGGAAGGACGCGAGATCGAGGGCCGCGCCGTGCATCTGACGGTATCGATCGGCCTCACCGATTACCGCATCGGCGATCAGGTCGAGAGTCTGCTCACCCGCGCCGATGCGGCGCTGTATCGTGCCAAACGTGAAGGCCGCAACCGCCTCGCAGCCGATCTGCTGCCCTGAGACAGACCACGGCTGCCGGCCATCCGCGTGCGGGCCGTCCCGGTGCCCGTCTTGCCGGTCTTTGCCCACCACCGGCCAGGTCTCGCTGCGCCGTCATGGCCGTTCGCGCACGGGCAACGGCAGCGACCCGCGAAGAACTGCGCATGCCGTGCGCCGATGCAGACTGATTTCAGCGTCCCGCGTTTCGTTTCTGTGCACCTTTCAGCGCAATGCGCATGACTTGACCTGAATCAGATCTTCCCGGTGCACCTTGCGTTATCACTGGCTATCGGCTCAACCAGGGAGGCTCCAGGTGATGAACATTTTTCGACAATGGGTCGCGATCGGCCTTTGCCTGCAGCTCGGCGTGGCCACTGCGGCGACGACGGACGAGCTTGACCGCGGCGAGGCAATCTATTCCGCCAACTGCGTCAGCTGCCACGGCAGTACCGGACAACCGGATCCCGAATCGGCGCTGGTCAAGGCGCTGGGCGTCGTGCCGGCCAATTTTGCCGACACCCTGTTCAACAGTCGCGAGCCCACGTCGGCATGGAAAACCGTGGTCACCCACGGCGGGCCGGCGCGCGGCTTCTCGGAGATGATGCCGGCATTCGGTGGTGCATTGAATGAATCCGACATCGATGCGGTGCTGGCTTACATCAAGATCGAACTCGGTGGCGCGCACGATTTCCCGGACGGCGACCTCAATCTCTATTTGCCGGTGCGCACCAAGAAGGCGTTTCCCGAAGACGAGTGGGTATGGAAGCAGCGCTACAGCAACCTCGACAACGACGATTCGTGGAAGGACACGCTGGAGTACGAGTTTCGTATCGGCAAGCGCGGACAAGGTGTGCTGGAACTCACCCATGAGTCCGGCACGGGCAATTCCGGTTTCAGCGGGTTCGAACCGGGATTCAAGTACGTGCTCCGCCATGATCGGCAAGCCGGCTTCATCCTGACCGGCGCCGCGCAGGTTGCCGTTCCCTTGAACAGTGACGCGCATTGGGAGTTCCTGCCGTATCTTGCAGTCGGCAAGATCATCGACAACCGCATGACCTTCCAGGGCAGCGCGCGGCTCAAGCTGGATCTGGAAGACTCCGGCGGCAGCAGCGGCGAGCTTGCGGGTGTCGTGCACTGGACGCGCACGGCCTGGGCACCGTACGTGTTTCCGGCGCTGGAAGTCGTCGCCGAGATACCCTTCGAGCGCGGCAGCGGATCCGGACGCAAGGATGCGGTGCAGTTTTCGGTGCTGCCGCAGGCGCGCGTCCGTCTCAACAAGCGCGGCAACATTGCCCTCAATGTCGGCCTGGAATTGCCAGTCAACGACACCCGGCGCTACGACTGGCGCGGCTATGTCTACTTCATCTGGGACTTCGCCGACGGCGGCCTGTTCGAAGGCTGGTAAGCCCGTTGCCCGGGCAACCCCCATTCCCTGCGCCATGGCTGCCAACACTCCCGCAGTCGCCATGGCGCCGGCACCGGGCGTCGAAATCATCACTGAAAATGCGGTTCGCGCGTATGCGCATGCCGAGTGTGCTGGATGAGTCGATCGCGACCAACACCAGGATGACCCCAGCTCAGCTCCGGAAAACGGCGAAATGCAGCCTGGTCACGGCGCGCCCGGCGCATTCGCGGCGGGCGCGGTCAAGACGGAATTCGCTCAGGACTTGCGATAGCTGTCCAGGTCGATGCCGCAACGTCCGGGCGCAAGGACATTGTTCGGATCCAGCGCGCGCTTGATGGCGTGCTCGACATCGCGCTTGACCGGTCCGTAGCTGCGCGCAACGCGTTCCTGGAAGCGCGTGTTGACGCGATACACGGCGTAGCCTTCCTTCTCGAACTCATCCAGCAATTCGTTGAAGCAGGCGTCGGCGCGCCTGGTTTCCTCCGCATCGGTGCGGTTGTAGAGGACATCGATCACATGGTGCATGTCCCGCGGCGCGACGATGAACTCGGCGACATAATCAAGGCCATGCTTGTGCAGGATGCGCTTGGCCAGCGCCGCCTGTTTCCTGCACTCGCTGCCGCGCGCCTCGCTCACTGGCGCAAACCACATCGAGCCGCCGCCGCCACGCCAGTTGTACAAGCCGAATTCCTGCAAATTGGGCACGCCGGACATGAGTTCGGCGCGGTACTTGAATGGCTGTTTGTCTCCCGCTTCTTCCTGGGTGACGATGCGCCCCTTGCCGAGTTTCCGGAAGGCGTCGGTAACGATCTTCCAGTTCACGTCAACCTGTTCACGGGTTCCGTACAGCGCGGCATAGAGATTCCAGGCCCCCATGCCGGTGTCTTTCTGCATCTGCCTGATGACGCTGTCCGGTGTGTGCCCGGGTTCGCTGACGTACTGCGCGCGAGTCAGGTGCGCGCTGCCGGCTTCCCACAGCGTACTGGCGATCACCACCGAGTTGGGGATGGTGCCGGACATGCGCAGCGGGCGCAGCAGGTCGACGATCTCGACGATGTCCTCCTCGTTCTCGAAGATGACCTCGAAGGGTTTGAAAACCGGCGGCTTGGGCATCAGCCAGAAGCCCATCTTGGTGCAGATGCCGTAGTTGGCCTGGGTGAACATGCCATCCAGGGTCGGTCCGTAACCCCATTTGAAGATCTGCCATGTGTTGCTGCCGGGCACGCCGCCCATGCCGGTGCGGTAGACATCGCCGTTGGCCAGCACCACTTCCATGCCGCATTGCATCATGAAGTGCTCGCCGTAGGGGGTATAGCCCACGCCGCGATCCATGGTGTTGCCGACCGGACCGGCAATGGCCGAAGGTGCCGAGAACGACAGCATCACCGGCAGCTTGTTTTCCTGGATGTAATTGTAGAGCTGGCCGTAGGTGACGCCCGGCTCGACCAGCGCGTAGCACATCTCCGCATCGATCTTGATGATCTTGTTCATTTTCTTCAGATCGAGAATGATCTGCCCGCGCTGTACCGGTGCCGCCGATCCGTAACCGAAATTGCGACCGGTGGAAATCGGATAAACCGGAATGCGGTGCGCATTGCAGATCTTCACGATCTCCTGGATCTGCTCGACGGTGGTGGCGGTCAGCGCCGCCGAGGGCGCATGCGCGGCATTCTCGACCGGCATCATGATCTTGTTGTATGGAACCAGTTGCTCGGAGCGGACCAGCACATTGGCATCGCCGAGCACGGCGCGGAACTTTTCCAGGGCTTCAGCGAACTCTTCCTGCGTGACCCCGCGCGGCAACACGGCATTGGTGGGTTCAGTCATGGATCCGACTCCTTCAGGCCACGATTGCAAAAGACACGAAACTGCCGATCGGCGACCCCCTGCCGGCAGGAAACAGGGGTGGCGTGCCCGGCTTTCCGCTGACCAGCGATGCCAACAGAAAGCCGATCGCGGCCGCCCATTGGTCGAGGTGCCCGGGACTGCGCGACGGACCGGAGAGCTCAGTTGCGATGACGCGGTTGTCATGGCGCTCGTCATTGAGGGTGAAGCCGGCACCACAGGCGAGCAGTTGTCGATGCAGCTGTCCGACGCAGCCGTCGGCCATGTCGGCCGTCAGCACGCGATGACGGCTGAGCCCAGCCGTGGCGGTGTGCTGGCCCAGCCACGGCACGCTGGCGCCGGCACTGCGCGCAACAGCCAGCAATGGCGTGGCCAGCGCATCATCCAGCAGGCCAATGACCCGTTGTGCCTGGCCACGGTGCAGTTGTTGCTCGAAATCCTGCATGAAATCCAGCTCGATGCTGGCCTGGAACACCGACACCGCCGACGCGCCGATGCTGGCGTGCGCACCCTGCACGAACGCCGAGTCCGCCGCGCCCGCCGAAAGCAGGATGGAGGTGGGCAAGGCCGGTGCCGGCAAGCCTGCCGCCGCCAATGCGGGCAAGGCGCTGCCGAGGAACGGACTGGCTACACCAAGCAAGGCCATGCCCTTGAGCATGGAACGACGATCGAAGGTCATGGTGACGCTCCCGGCCGTGGCTTGGCGGGAGGCGGTGTGGGCTTGGGCGGCAGCGGCGGCAAGCTCGCCAGGTATTTGCTAAGTTCGGCGAGGGCTGCATCATCGACATACGAGGCCGGAAACGCCGGCATGGCGTTGAAGCCATTGCGGACCATGACCTTGAGGTACTCGACCGGCAGCTCGCGGCCCTGCAACACCGTGCCCACGCCTACCTCGGGCTTGTGGCAATACCCGCAGACGTTGTTGTAAAGCTCCGCACCACTGCGCCACTGGGGCTGTTGATCTGCCAGCGCCGGCGCGACCAGCACGGCCAGCGAAACGGTCGCGCCTGTAACCAGTGTCTTCTTCAACGAAATGCTGTCTCGGGGACGCTTCATCTCTCGCTCCTTGTTTGCAAGCGCTTGCTTCGCGGCGACGGCGCGCTCGACGTCGAGCAGGGTCGCTCAGGACGCGCGCAGGATCGGCTTGACCGTCACTCCGCTCGCGGAATCGTCGAAGGCCTGCTTGATATCGGCGAAATCGTAAAACCGCACCAGCCGGTCGAATGGAAACTTTCCTGCCTTGTAGAACTCCACCAGTTGCGGGATGAATACCCTGGGCACCGAGTCACCCTCGATCACGCCGACCATGCTCTTGCCTTCAGCCATGAGGTCGTTGTGCACATCGATTTCCATTTTCGGGGTGACCCCGACGATGGCGGCGGTGCCCAGCGGGCGCAGCGCGTTCAGGCACTGCCGGACCACCGGAGGCACGCCGGTGGTCTCCACCGCGTAATGCGTGCCGCCGTGGCTGGCAGCCTTGATCTCCTTGACTACATCGACTTTCTTGCCGTTGAAGGCGTGCGTGGCACCCAATTCGCGGGCCAGTTCGAGTCGGTTGTCGTGCACATCCACCGCGAAGATCTGCGGGCAGCCTGCAATCTTCGCTGCCATGATCGCACTCAACCCGACCGCACCGCAGCCATACACCGCGATGGAGGTGCCGAAGGCGGGCTTCAGACGGTTGAGCACGGTGCCAGCCCCGGTCTGGATGCCACAGCCCAAGGGGCCGAGCAGGGCCAGATCCACATCCTTGTCGACCTTGACCACGTTGCGCTCGTGGGCAACGGCGTGGGTGGCAAACGAGGACTGGCCGAAGAACGTGGAGAGCTCGCTGTTGCCCTGATGCAGGCGCGCTGTGTGGTCTTCCATGCGCCCGCCGAAATTCAGTTCGTTGAAAGTCGCACAGACGGTGGGATGCCCGGTCAGGCAATTGGCGCAGTGACCACAATGGGCGAAGGACATCACCACGTGATCGCCGACCGCGACGCCAGTGACATTGGCACCGACTTTCTCGATGACACCGGCACCTTCGTGTCCAAGCACCACAGGATACGGGGAAACCGCGAGGTCACGTCCCACCGCGTCGGTATGGCACACACCGGTGGCCACCACCCTGACCAGCACCTCGTTCGCTCCCGGCCCCGACAGGTTCACCGCCTCGATCGAGAATGGTGCGCCCTGGGCGTGGGTTACCGCCGCCTGAATCTTCATGCCAGTCTCCGCTTCTGGAAAAGCCATCGCAGCAAGCCTTCCCTGCTGACCCCGACACCAGCGTCCGCCGAGGCGGTTCATGGAAAGTCGCGCGGACGGTGGATTGAGAAGGACTGCAAAAGCCAAACCGGGTTCGCTGCAGTCTACCCCACGACTTGAACGGGTCAAGCGCAGCGGTTGCGGATGATTGAACGGCCGATGCGGCGTTCGTACCTTCGCTGTGCCAACCGGATTCCCACGCGAGCAGCGGAAAGCTGTTTGCAAGGTTGCAATCCTTCTGTTCATTGGGCAGCGGCTAGGCTGCCCACCGAGACCATCAAGTCCTGATCCGCAGGACTTTCCAGCCTTTTCGCGAGCGCTGCGCGGGATCTGTGGAGCAGCGCACACTTTGCCCGACATGAATGGCCCGGATGATGCAAGAGACAGTCAAAGCAGGCGCGCACGAGGCCTGCATGAAGGCATTCGATATGTGGATGAACAGAATTCGCCAAAACCTGAACCTTGCCCTGATCCTGACTTTTGGCATCGTCACCAGCGTCATGATCACGCCATTCGCGATCTATCGGTTGCTCAGCGGACAGATCATCGCCGGTTACATCGACCTGTTGATTGTCGCCTGCATCAGCCTCGGTTCCGTACATGCCTACGTGACCGGACGCACGCAAGGCGCGGCATTGTTCCTCGCCATCACCTACTCGAGCGGCTGCATCGCGTTTGCCCATGTCGCCGGCGCTGCGGGCCCGTTGTGGATGTATGCGGTGTTGCTGTCGAATTTCCTGCTCGTTGGTCGCAAGCGCGCAACGCTGATTTCCGCATTTGCCATCGCCGCCGTCGCCGCCAGTCCACTGGCACTGCCGGAACTGTCCCAAAAGGCGGCCTTCGTTGTCTCCAGCATGGTGGTTTGCCTTTTCTCGTTCGCGTTCGCGTGGCGCTCTGAATTGCAGCATCAGCAACTGGAAGACCTTGCCGCGCTGGATCCATTGACCGGCGCGCGCAATCGTCGCGGCATGCACGCGGAAATCGAGATCGCCATGGCGACGAGCCGGCAAGCCGGCAAGCCGCTCGGCCTGATCATTTTCGATCTCGATCACTTCAAGCGGATCAATGATCGATTTGGCCACGAGGCGGGGGATAACGTCCTCGTCGAAATGGCCAGCGTGGTGCGTCGAAAAACGCGCAAAAGCAACAAGTTTTTCCGGCTTGGCGGTGAGGAGTTTGCCTTGCTCATTGCCGATGCCAATCCCGCGGATCTGCGTGAGATAACGGAGAAAATCCGCACCGGGATCGCCCGTGATGTCCGCTGTGCGGATATCCCGGTGACGGCCTCCTTTGGCGCAAGTCTTCTGCGTGCGGGCGAAACCGAAGCCGAGTGGCGCGAGCGCGTCGATGCTGCCATGTATCGCGCCAAGCGCGAAGGTCGCAACCGTTCGGTGATCGAAGGCCTGTCCCTGCCGGCGAACGACGACGGCAGCCCGCTGGCATTCGCTGAAAAATCATCCGACCTCGCCCAAGATCGAATCGTCCCGATCGATCACACGAAGTCCGCATCCGTACAGTTTCCGTCGAGCACGCGCATGCAGCCTCCGCGCCGGCATTTCCACCGCTAGCCGCCCACGACGAGCCCCGGCGAAGAATCCGCTGCGCCCAGGAACCGCTTGAGCGCCATCACCAACTCGGCGGTTCGGGTCGCAGCCACAACCAAGTGGCAACCAGTGCCATTATCGTGCTGACCCCGGCAGCCAGCCACCAGCGCGGCGAGAAGAAGAACAACATCACCGCGGTGGCCACCATCATCATCGTCGCCAGCCACTTCGCGTTGCGACTGACTGCGCCGGTAGCGTGCCAGTCGCGGATCATCGGCCCCATCACCGGGTGTGCGAGCAGCCAGTCGTGCAGACGCCGGGAGCCGCGAGAGGCGGCATAAGCGGACAGCAGGATGAACGGAACAGTCGGCAACACCGGCAGGGCAATGCCGATGATGCCCAAGGCGAGGCTGAGGTAGGCCAGCAGCCACCACGCCCAGCGCCAGTTGCGGGAGGCTTCCGGGGTCGTCGGCGATTCGGTCATGTCGATGTATCGGCCATGGCGGGAGTCCGGGGTTCGCTCCGAAACCGGTACTCCGAGGCAACATGCAAATCAGCCATCAACCTGCCCTGAACTCAGTCGTGGAGGACCCGGTAGCAGGGAACGTATGCGGCCGTGCCGGGCAGCTTCATGCGCTGCTGCGAGACGAAGCCGGCCAGCAGGTCATCCAGCGCCTGCATGATCTTGTCATCACCACGGATCAGGAACGGGCCGTGCTGTTCGATCGCACGCATGCCTTCGATCTTGACGTTGCCGGCAACGATTCCGGAGAACGCCCGCCGGAGGTCGGCGGCAAATTCATGCCTTGGCTGTTCACGATGCAGATTGAGCGAGGCCATTGCCTCGTGGGTCGGATGGAATGGATGCTGCAGGCTTTCATCAATGCTGATCGCCCAGTTGAAGAAGAACGCATCGCCACTCTCCAGGCGATACTTGCGCACGCGCTCGACACCCTTGGCTACCTGACGCGCGACCTGGCCCGGATCGTCGATGATGATCTGGTAGTGACTGGCGACCTCGTCACCGAGGGCAAGTCGAAGGAAACGGTCGATCTGCTCGAAATAGGCCGCTGATTCACTGGGACCGGTGAAGATCAGCGGATACGGGATCCCGGCATTGGCCGGATGCAGCATGATGCCCAGCAGATAGAGGATCTCCTCGGCAGTACCGACGCCGCCGGGAAAGACGATGATCGCGTGCGCGGTACGCACGAACGCCTCAAGGCGCTTCTCGATATCCGGCATGATGATGAGGTTGTTGACGATCGGGTTCGGCGACTCGGCAGCAATGATGCCGGGCTCGGTGATGCCGATATAGCGGTTCTTGCTTCGGCGCTGTTTCGCATGGCCAATCGTCGCTCCCTTCATCGGCCCCTTCATCGCACCCGGGCCGCAGCCGGTGCAGATATCGAGATCGCGCAGGCCGAGTTGGTAGCCGACATGCTTGGTGTAATCGTATTCGTAACGCGAAATCGAATGCCCGCCCCAGCACACGACAAGGTTCGGCGCGACGTTGGCACGCAGCACGCGCGCATTGCGCAGGATGTCGAACACCGCGTGGGTAATGCCAACGGAATTGTCGAGATCGAAGCTGCCGGCCTCGATCTGGGTCGAGACAAAAACGATGTCGCGCACGACGGCAAACAGCAGCTCGTTGATGCCGCGGATGATCTTGCCATCGACAAAGGCATGCGCCGGCGCGTTGATCAGCTCGAGACCGACTCCTCGATCCTGCTGCAGCACCTGGATCTCGAAATCGGCATGCATCTCGCTCGCCGCACGCGGATCATCGGTCACCAGGCCCTGGGTCAGCACGGCCAGCGCGCAGCTGCGCAACAGTTGATGCAGGCCGCCGGCACTGGCGTCGCGCAAGCGCGCCACTTCCTGGCGGGAAAGCACATCGAGGCCCGAAGCGGGGCCGAGACGGGCGCTGACGGTCAACGGTCGGATCGGGGATGGATCTGGATTGTTCATTGATCTCTCGTCGGGGGCATGCTCGCACGATACGCGTGCGGCAATGCGTGGAGGGCCGCCGTCGGGCGGTCGGTTAGGATCGGCGAATGCAATGGATCGGGTCAATATGCGGGCTGCGCCAGTATTCGGATCCGTCAGATTTTACCGCGCACATCGCCTGCCACTACTCCCGCGTTGCAGGCATGCATGCCACCCATCGCCCAATAAAAAACCGGCACCCTTTTGGGGTGCCGGCTATTTCGATCACTGATGTGGATCGCGCGGATCAGAAGCGGTAACGCATTGTTGCCTGCACCGACCAGCGCGAAACACCCGTGTTCACACCGTCAGTGTTGTTCTCCTGCACGGAGACCGACTGCGCACCGGTGAAGTGATACACATACTTGCCGGTGGCCGGATCAATGCCGGCAAAGTTGGCAATGCCGAGATTCGAGTTGAAGCCGGCATCCTCGATCTGCCCCCACTTCTTGTTGAAGAGGTTGCCGATATTCATGATGTCGAGCGTCAGTTCGAGCTTGTCGTTGGCCATGAACCCTGGAATCTCCTGGGTCAGGCGGACATCGAACATGTTCAGCCAACCTGCGCGGAGCGCATTCGCCGGAACGACCTTGCCACGATACTTGCCGACTGACGGATTGGCGTCCAGCCATGCGAAGAACGCGGCTTCCTGCTGGGCACCGGTCACCGTCGTCGTCACACCACCCGACGTCGTGGTCAGGTCGGAGAAGAGCACGTCGCCCGGTCCGTTCGGCACATAGAACAGGTCGTTGAACGAACGGCTGTCACCGTTGATGTCGTTGTAGAAGACCGCGCTATACGGACGCCCGGTGCGACCCTCGTAGACGATCGACGCGGACGTCTTGTTATCGCCGAAGAAGTTCCATTCCTTGGTAAGGATACCGGTGAGGCGATGCTTGAACGCGTAGCGCGAGTCGTAGGCAACGTTCTCGTTGGCGTTGAAGGCAAGCTGGTTGTTCCAGTTCGAGGTGTTCTGCGAACTGGTCATTGGGCTCACTTCCTTGGCCTGTGTGTGCGTGTATCCCGCCAGCCACGACCAGCCGGAGTCTGCCATCGGTTTGGCAAGGCTGAGCGTGATCTGGTTACCGCCACCCTTGTCGGTGTTACGCACGATCATGACATCGCCGATGTCCGACGGCCGGTTGGCGCGCGCTGTGCCGCCGGTCGGGGTGGTCAATGACGTTCCCCATCGCGTCGGATCGATGCCGTTGGCGTTCCAGAAGATCGCACGACCGTCAGGACCGGTGTAGGTCGGCGCGCCGATGTCGAGGCGGCCCATGTAGATGCCGTCCTTGTTCCAGAAGTTCAGGAATTCGACCGATGCGACCACGCCCCACCACGGCAGCTCGTGATCGAGTGCGAGGTTGGCTTTCCACACTGACGGCATCTTGAAGCCCGGCTCGATGATGTCGACATTCTGGCGGGCTCCAACCGAGCCCGAGATCGGCTGGTTGTTCGGATCGGGATTGAAGATCGGTCCGATGTTGGTGCCGCTGGCGCTGTACTCGACATAGTTGAGACCTGTGTTCTGGTAGGCACCGGAAATCCACACATTCGGTGGCGATCCCATGAACAGTCCGATTCCGCCGCGAACCTGGGTCGGACGTTCGGCTTCGATGTTGTAGTTGAAGCCGAAACGCGGCTGAACGACCGTGCCGCTCGGCAGATTCGTGTTGTCGAAGCCGTAGAGCTGCTCGATGCGCGCGTTGTAGAGCGGCTTGTTCTTGAAGTCAGGACTGTCTACGCGCACGCCATAGGTCAGGTTCAAGTTGTAGGTGGCCGCCCAGCTATCCTGCAGGAACAGTGCGGTGTTCTCGATCTCGAAACGCGCCGGAATATCGGCGTAGCTGCCACCGGGCACCGGTGCACGGTAGTCGTACTGGCGCGGAATGCCCTGCTCGAACAGGTCGGCGCTGCTGAAACGGTAGACGCCGTTCTGATTGCGGCCGTAGTAGTTGAAGATCTCGTTGTTCGACCAGTCGACACCGAACTTGATCGTGTGATCACCAGCGAAGTAGTTGCCGGCGAAGAAGGCGCCCTTTTCCTTCGTCTGGACGACGTTCACATGGCGGTTCTGCTCGGTGCCGAGCATGATGTAGTTGTTGCCGAAGTCGACGCGGATCTGCGGGAGATATGAAGTCGGCTCGGCGATCGCAGAGTAGTCCCTGTACGACACCTTCAATTCAGTCGAGAAGTTGTCGCTCCAGTCGCTGAAGAGTTCGCCGACATAGCTCTCGAAGCTCTTGTTCTGGTTGTACCAGTGCGTGTTCAGCGAAACGGAGCTGTTCCAGCTTGCCGGCGGCAGCTTGGCAACGTCCTGGGCCATTTTGCTGTAACGGAAGCTCAGACGATGGCTCTCGTTGATGTTCCAGTCGATCTTGGCCGCGTATTCCTCGATGTCAGTGCCAAGCGAATCCACGCCTGCCAGCGAGCCTGCATCGAAACCCCAAGTGTCGCGCGCGATCTGCTGCACCCGGCTGATGTCGGCATCGGTGATCTGGCCGCGGCCATAGGGAGAGTTGAGGATGTCCGGGCCTGGTGCCTTGCGCTCGAACTTCTCGTAGTTCAAGAAGAAGAACAGCGTGTCCTTGATCAACGGACCACCAAAGGTTGCGCCGTAGGTCTTCTCGTCCTTGAAGCCGGTGAAATCGTTTCCGTTGCGATCGTCGCCAACCATGTCATCGTTACGGTAGACACCGTACACACTGCCATGGAATTCATTGGTACCCGACTTGGTGACCGCGTTGACGATGGCACCGCTGCCGCCCGACGTCGTCACGTCGTAGTTGGCGAGGCCGATATTGATTTCCTCGATCGCGTCCATCGAGACTGGCTGGCGTTCGGTCGGGAAGTTGTTGCTCTCGAGGCCGAACGGGTCGTTGGTCGACACGCCGTCGATGCGGATCGCATTGAAACGCGTATTCTGGCCGCCGGCCGAAATCGCGCCGTCGGCCTTGCTGACCTGGGCAATGCGCGGATCGAGTCGCATGTAATCCTGGATATTGCGGCCGATCGAGGGGAGCTCCTGGATCTGCTGGTTGGTCAGATTGGTGCCAGTGCCCATCTTTTCGGAACTGAACAGTGCGTTGGCGGTACCGGTGACAACGATGGTCTCTAGGCTTGCCGCGGGAACCAGGCTGGCACTGACCGTGTTCGCATCGCCGATCTGCAGATAGACGTTTTCGCGGGTTTCGGTCTGGCCATCCTTGGTGATCGTGATCGTGTACGGGCCACCGACACGCAAACCACGTGCCGAATAGCGGCCAGCCGCATCGGTCGTCACATGACTGACCGTACCGGAAGTGCTGTGCGTGATCGTGACCTCTGCTCCCGTTGCCGGCTGACCTTGTGCATCGGTCACCGTGCCACCGAGGTTTGCCGAAGTGCTCTGCGCATAGGCGCCGGACATCGCAAACAGCGAAGAAAGCATCAACGGCAGCAGCCGCATCGTCAATCGCTTGTTCATTACTACCTTCCTCAAGATGATTTGAAACAGGATTTTGGCAAAACCAGCCGTATCGCGATCGCGCGATGGGCTCATCGAAACAACTACCCCGGGAACTGACGCAAGGCTTGCAGCATCACCCTCCAGCCATCCTCGGCATGGGCTGGCAAGCAATTAACCGTAGTTTAACCCGGGTTCGTGACAGATTTCTAACAAAAACATGTCAACTCGCCTGGCAACGCCTGCGGCAGAAAGACCTGCGCTCGCAGAAACACCGGCAGTCCATCCGTTGCAAAGCCCGGAAACGGCTGAACGGAATGCGGATCACCCCATCCAATCATGGAGTTGGCACGGATTTCCGAGAAAAAACATCAACTCAATTGGTATGCCGGATGTACGCGACGACACCGTCCAGGAACATCTGCACCGAAAGCGCCACCAGCAACATCCCCATCAGTCGCTCCAGCGCCACCAGGACGCTCGCGCCCAGCCAGCGATAAAGATAGGTGGATGAAATCAGCAGGATCGAGGTCGCCAGCCAGGCCAGGAACAAGGCGATGCTCCAATCCACGGTACGCCCCGGATTGCTGTTGGCCAGCAACATGACTGCGGCCATGGTCGACGGCCCGGCCACGGCCGGGATCGCCATGGGCACGATGAACGGCTCGGCCTCGACGTCGCCGCCGAAAATGCCGTCGCGCGAGGGGAAGATCATGCGGATGCCGATGAGGAAGAGGACGATGCCGCCGGCGATGCTCACGGATTCGGGTTTCAACTGCAGCGCACTGAGCAGATATTTGCCGCCGAACAGGAAAACAAACAGCACGACCAGGGCGATCAGCAATTCGCGGATGAGGACCAGTCGCCGCCGCTCGGGCGTCACGTTTTTCAACAGGCTCAGGAACAACGGGATGTTGCCCAGCGGATCCATGATCAGGAACAGGAGGATGCCGGCCGACAAGGTGCTCATCGAAGTGTCCTCAGTGCGCCGGTCGCAGATCGAGTGTGCAGCCGCGCATTGGCGCACCTGCGGCACTGAGCAGCCAGGCCACCGCCGCGGCCGTCGCCTCGGGCAATTCGCGTTCCAGCGTGTTCTCGCCAAAATAAGCCATTCGCCGCAAGCCGGTCCGCATGGGCGGCGGCAGAACGGCGTGGATGCGGACCGGGCTGTTTTCTGTTTCCTGATCGAGAATCGAGGCCAATGCGCCGAGCGCGGACTTGGCCACGCCATAACTGCCCCAGAACGCCTTGCCGATGCGCCCGGCATCTTCCATGACGAACACCACGGCCGCGTCGTCGTTCGCCCGCATCAGCGGCAGGCAGGCCTGGGTGATCAGGAATGGTGCGTTCAGCGCCACCTGCTGGATGCGCAACCAGTCGACCGGCTTGAACTGATCCAGTGGCCGCAGGCCATCAAACAGGACCGCCGCATGCACGATCGCATCAAGGCGGCCGCATTGGAAACGGATCGCCTCGGCCATGTCGAGATAGTCGTCCGCCGTGGCACCTTCGAGATCGATCGGATAGATCGCCGGCTTCGGCGCGCCGAGACCTTCCAGTTCATCGTATAGCGCTTCGAGTGGGCGCACCTTGCGTCCGACCAGGACAACGCTCGCCCCGGCCTTCGCGCAGGCGATGGCGCAGGCGCGGCCAAGCCCGCCGGTGGCACCGGTGATCAGCACGACTCGGTCGCGCAGCGCGTCGCCGGCGATGGCCACGGGCTCGCTTCGACGCAGGGGCAGCATTGCCGTCAAGCCTTCTGCAGATCGCGGACGATGCGTTCGAGATCACCGCTCTCCTGGAGCTCCACGGTGATGTCGCAACCGCCAATCAGTTCACCGCCAATGAAAAGTTGCGGAAACGTCGGCCAGTTGGAGAATCGCGGGAGGTTGGCCCTGATCTCGGGATCCTCGAGGACATTGATCGAGACAAACGATGCCCCGACCGAGCTCAGGGCCTTGACCGTGCGGCTGGAGAACCCGCACATCGGATACTCGGGCGTGCCCTTCATGAACAATACGATCGGGGCGGATTCCACGGTGGATTTGATGCGTTCCATGATGTCCATGCTGGTCTCGGTTGAAGATGCTGGCGACAAGGCTGGCCAATCGTCCATTTTAGCAGCCCGCATGCGTTCCGGTTGATTTGCGGTGAAGCAACTTCATATGCTGCAGAGGTGCCTTGATTCACCCCTCGTGCAAGCGGGTCCTGCAACGATCCGACGTTCTTCGCACACACCGTTCCTTCCAATGCCGCCAGCAAGGAGATTCCAATGGCTATTGAACTTCCCCCGCTCCCGTGGGCCCGTGACGCGCTTGCTCCGCACATTTCCGCCGAGACCATCGATTTCCACTACGGCAAGCACCATCAGGCCTATGTGACCAATCTGAACAACCAGATTGCCGGCACCGAATTCGAAAACATGGCGCTGGAAGACATCATCCGGAAATCCAGCGGCGGCATGTTCAACAACGCGGCGCAGATCTGGAACCACACGTTTTACTGGAATTGTCTGGCCCCGGCTGGCGGCGGCGAACCGGGCGGGCGTCTCGCCGACGCGATCAACAAGTCGTTCGGCAGCTTCGCCAAGTTCAAGGAAGAGTTCACCAAGATCTCGGTGGGAACATTCGGCTCAGGCTGGGGCTGGCTGGTGCAGCGCGCCGATGGCGATCTTGCCCTGGTCAGCACTTCGAATGCGGCGACACCGCTGACCGGCAGCGATCGCGCGCTGCTCACCTGCGATGTCTGGGAACACGCCTACTACATCGACTACCGCAATGCGCGCCCGAAATACCTCGAAGCATTCTGGAACCTGGTCAACTGGAAGTTCGTCGAGAGCCGAATGGCGTAATGCCGGGATGACCAGCCTTCGGCTGTTGAAAGGCGTGATTCGGGAATTGAAATTATCGCTTGCCTATTCCTTGCCGAGAAGTGCTGCAATCACCGGCGCGACCTGATCCTGCCGGCCCAATGACCGGCCAAGGCGCTGCAGGGGCTCGACCAGCCCCGCAGCACTGTCCGCGCAAACCGTAGTGTGGCCGACCTTGCGGCCTTCGCGCGGTGGCTTGCCATAGTCATGCCAATGCGCGCCCATTTCACCGAGAACCGGGTTCGCATCGGGCAATTCGCCGACCCAGTTCAACATGACGCTGCATCCGCGCGCAGCGGTGTCGCCGAGCGGCAAGCCGAGTACTGCACGCACATGATTCTCGAACTGGCTGCAGACCGCGCCTTCGATCGTCCAGTGTCCGGAATTGTGCACGCGCGGGGCCATTTCGTTGCCGAGCAGCTTGCCTTCGAAGGAAAACAGCTCAAGGGCAAAGACGCCCACATAGTCAAGGCGCTCGGCCAGAGCCTGGGCGCGCTCCACCGCACGTTGCTGCAACCCCTCATCGACCGTCACCGGCGCCAGGCTCGCCGAAAGGATTCCGTTGCGATGCCAATTTCGGGTCAACGGATAGTGGCGGAATTCGCCGCTGCGCGAACGCACCGCCACCACTGAAATCTCTTTTTCGAAAGCAACGAAGGCTTCCAGGATCAGCGGCACCCCGCCCAGCGCCGCCCAGGCTGCCTCGATATCGGAAGGCTGGCGCAATACGAACTGGCCCTTGCCGTCGTAGCCGAGACGTCGCGTTTTCAGCACCGCCGGGAGGCCGGTCCTGGCGACTGCCGTGCGCAATTCGTCCATGCTGTCGACGGTGGCGAACAATGGCGTTTCCAAGCCGACCTCGCCAAACAAGGTCTTCTCGCGCAGGCGATCCTGGGCAACCGCCAGTGCCGCCGGATTGGGAAACACGCGGGTATGCCCGGTCAGCCATTCGGCGGTCGCGGCCGGCACATTCTCGAAATCGAACGTGGCCACATCGACCTGCTCGGCGAATTTCTGCAGAGCCTCGAAATCACGCCAGTCGGCGCGCAGCAACGGCGCAACCTGCCCTGCACAGGCATCCTCGGCACTGTCAACGACCAGAAAGCGGTGGCCAAGAGGCGCGCCAGCGAGCGCCAGCATGCGCGCCAGTTGGCCGCCACCCAGTATGCCGATGGTCGCCACGACTACTCCTTTCTCGGATCCGGATGCGCGAGCACGATCTCGGTCTGTTCGAGCCGAAACGCATCGAGTCGCGCGGCGATGGACGGATCGCGAATCGACAGGATCGCCGCTGCAAACAAGGCCGCATTGATGGCACCCGAGCGCCCGATCGCGAAGGTGGCAACCGGTATTCCCGCCGGCATCTGCACGATCGAGAGCAAGGAGTCCATTCCGTTCAGGGCCTTTGACTGAACCGGCACGCCAAGCACGGGGATGCGGGTTTTCGCCGCCAGCATGCCTGGCAGGTGCGCGGCACCGCCGGCGCCGGCGATGATGGCGGCGAGTCCGCGGGAATCGGCCTCGGCCGCGTAGCTGAACAGCAGATCCGGCGTGCGATGCGCAGACACCACGCGAACGTCATGGGTGATTTGCAAGTGTTCGAGGGTTTCCACCGCGTGGCGCAGGGTTTCCCAGTCGGATCGGGAGCCCATGACGACGCCAATTCGCGACCCGTCTGCAGTGTCTGTCATGTTCGTATCACGGCAAAATCGCTATTGTACGCATATTGTCCAATCAACCAGGACAAGGCCGGCGTTGCCAGAAACAGGACAGTCCATGGACAAAAACCTGCTTGAAATCCTTTGCTGCCCTGCATCAAGAGTAGCGGTGCGCCCATCACGTCGCGACGAACTTGAGGCACTGAACCGGGCGATCAAAGCCGGCAGCGTGGTCACGGTCGCAGGCGTGGCGATCAAGACACCTCTGGAGGAAGCCTTGATAACGCGCGATGGCAAGGTCATATACCGCGTTGAAGACGGCATTCCGGTCATGCTGATCGACGAGGGAATCGGCACCTTGCAGGTGAACGACTTTCCTTCGTAGCACGACCGGCGGATTTGTGAACCACGTCACACTTGATGGGCGCATTGCACATGAATCCGGGTCGTTCTTGATGCATCCTTTGCATGCAGCATTGCGCACGCATGCGCTGACCCCGTGAAGCCGATGGCAACGCCTGAAGACAAACCCAGCAAGATCGTCGAACTGAAGCAGCGCCAGGCGGGCGCGGGCGGTTCGCCGGATCGGTTGGGCGAGTTGCTCAAACTGGTTCGGGGCATCGCGCTGAAACGGGTCAATGGCCTCGTCAGCACCTTGTTCGAAAACGTCGACGATGCCCTTTTCCATCTCGCCGAACGGGCCGAAAGCAACGCTGTCCAGGTCCAGTTTTTCGATGGCATGCGCGAAGTGCGCAAGAAGCGCCAGCTTGTCGAGCGCGTATTCCAGGAACAGCTTTCGCAGATCTTCAATGATTTTGCCGACGGCAAGCTGAAACCTGTGCGTCCGGAAGTCGCCAATCCGTCAAACGCGGGCTTGAGCCTGGTCGACGATCAGGAACTCGAGGATTCGCTGGCCATTTCCAGCATGGTGGCGAAATCGGAAAACCGCCTTGCGCGGCCCCTGCATCTGGTCAATCAACGCCTTTCGGTCATCAGCGGCGGCAATGTCGTCGAAGATGCGAGCAATCCCATTGGCCCGGCACCCCTGTGCCAGGCGTTCCGCTCGGCGGTGCGCGAGTTCGATCTGAACGTCCAGGTCAAACTGATCATCTACAAATTGTATGACCGCTACGTGATGGCCGGGCTTGAACCCTTGTACGAGGAAGTCAATACCGAACTGATCCGTGCCGGGGTGTTGCCGCAGATCCGCCACCAATTGCCGCCGTCCATGCGCAATCGGGCACCGCAGGGGCCGCTGCCCGGCGCAGCGGGTGCCGTTCCGCCTGCCACGGCCGACGGACAAGTGGCACAGACCGGTGGCAGCTATGGCGACGTCGGCTACGACCCGGTCGCCGCGGAACTGCAGGCCGAGTTGTATTCCACCTTGCGCAATCTGCTGGCCAGCCGCCGCCCTGCGCACCACGAGCATGGCGGAGACGGGTTTTCAGGATATGGATCCGGGGGCGGCATCGTTCCCAACCTGAGCCCGACCGACCTGCTCAGCGCATTGACGATATTGCAGAGCCAGTCGCAGGCATCCCAGGCCCAGGCCGAGAGTGTTGCCGACGCAGCGAAGATCGTGCAGCAGCTCAAACAGGAATTGCTCGATCAGGCACAGCGCCTGGGTGGCACGGCAAACAGCAACTACGCCGTGTCCTCGGCCGACGAAGACACCATCGACCTGGTCGGCATGTTGTTCGAGTTCATTCTGCAGGATCGCAACCTGCCGCCACAGATCCAGGCTCTCATCGGGCGCTTGCAGATCCCGTACCTGAAGATTGCAATTCTCGACAAACACCTGTTTGCGCAAAAGACCCATCCCGCGCGGCGACTGCTTGACGCGATGGCCGAGGCTGGCAAGAGCTGGTCGGCGGAATCGGATGTCGACAACAAGCTGCATGACCGCATCAGGGCGGTCGTCGAAACGATCCTGAGTGATTTCGACGACGACCTTGCCGTCATCGAGCATGAGCTGGCGGGATTCGAACAATTCCTGCACCAGCACAAGCGTCGCGCCGAACTGGCCGAGCAACGTGCCGCCGAAGTGACGCGTGGCCGCGAAAAACTGCATACCGCACGGCGCGATGCCGCCCGCGAAATCCTCGCTCGGATCGGCAATCGCGAGCTGGCGCCGGTCATCCACAATGTCCTTTCGCGTCCCTGGGCCAACTACCTGGTCCTCACCGACCTGCGTCACGGCAATGACTCGGAGGAATGGAAGAACGCATTGCGTTTTGCCGACGAGTTTGTCTGGAGTTCACTGCCGAAGACCACCGAAGCCGAGAAGACGCGATTGCGCGCCCTGCTGCCTCAGCTCGAAAAAACGCTGAAACACGGCCTGGGTACCGTCGCCTACCATGAGGGCGACGTGCGCCTGCTGATGCAGGAGCTCTCGCGCTTCTACCAGGGCCTGTTGAACGGCGAGACATTCGAAGTCAAGACTGCCGAGGCGGTGATTGCCGAAAATGCCGCATCCGAGCAGTTGGTGGAGGCGGAAAAGGCAACGGTGACGGGCGAGCCGCCGGTGCCGCCAGCCAACCAGAGCCCGGTCGAGGAAATCGTCCTCGCCTCGGGCAGCATCGAAGCCGAGCCCGAGGAATCGCCAGCGAGCGGCGACGAGTTCGTCGAAGCTGCGCAGCAGATGAAGGTCGGCAACTGGATCGAGTTCATCGACGAAAGCGGCAACCGTGAACGCGCCAAGCTTTCCTGGGTCAGCCCGATCAGCTCGAAATACCTGTTCGTCAACCGTCGTGGACTCAAGGTCTGCGACAAATCGGTCGCCGCATTGGCCATCGAATTGCGGCGTGGCTCCGCGGTCCTGCTCGAAGAGGTTCCGCTGTTTGACCGCGCCCTTGATGCGATCGTCGAGCGCCTGAAGCAGACGCACGCAACGGAATCGCCGTCACCCACTGCTTCCTGAGGGTTCCTCGGCACCGGTCGATGGATTACCCTGTGCGGTTCCCATGGCCAGCCAGATCAATACGGCAGCGCCTTGGGCACAGCCAAAGCCCAGGATCCAGCGCATGCATGATTTCGAACACCCCGAAACTGCCGAAGCCGGCGGCATTTCCGATCCGGTTGCACTTGCCAGGCCGGATGCCGAATTCATCCGCAACGATGTCAGCCGAGCCCTTGCCGAGGATATTGGCAGTGGCGACGTGACGGCCGATCTGCTGCCGCAATCACGACAAGCCACGGCACGGGTGATCACCCGCGAGGCCGCGGTGCTTTGTGGCCAACCATGGTTCGACCAGTGCTTCATGGCGCTCGACGCAAGCGTTCGCATCAACTGGCTGGCCGACGAAGGCTCGGCGGTTCGCCCGGGACAGCCGTTGTGCGACGTCAGCGGGCCAGTCCGCGCCCTGGTGACGGCAGAACGCAGCGCGTTGAATTTCCTGCAGACGCTGTCTGCCACGGCCACCGTGACGGCCGCCTACGTCAACGCGATTCGCGGCACGCGCGCGCGCATCCTTGATACACGCAAGACCTTGCCGGGCCTGCGCTATGCGCAGAAATACGCGGTACGCACAGGTGGCGGGAAGAATCACCGCATGGGCCTGCACGACGCGATCCTGATCAAGGAAAACCACATTGCCGCCGCGGGCTCGCTGGGCGCAGCCGTGGCGCGCGCACGCCAGCTCCACCCGCAGGTGATGGTCGAAGTGGAAGTGGAGAATTTCAGCGAACTCCGGGAAGCACTTGAAGCGGGCGTCGACCGCATCATGCTCGACGAGTTCGAACTCGACGAGTTGATGCAAGCGGTCGCCGAGGTCGATGGCCGCGTCCCCCTGGAGGTATCCGGAGGCGTCGGCATCGACCGCGTCCGTGCCATCGCTGAAACCGGTGTCGACTATATCTCGATCGGTGCCCTGACCAAGCACATCCGCGCCATCGACCTGTCCATGCGCATCGCCATGGGTTGATGCCTGGCGTCAGAACTTGCCGAGCAACTTTAGAACGCCGGCAACCACGATCGCGACAACGACGATTGCACCGATCACCCAGCCGATCGGCGAGCCGGAACCCTTCCCCGGGGCGGGCCTGGCGACTTCTTCGGCGGCCGGTGCCACAGTCGCCGGCGTCGGGGCTCCTGGTGCCAGCAGCAGGAAGCGCACGGTGTCCAGGCGCAGTTCATCGCCGGGCATCAGCATTCCGGTATGCACGCGCTTGTCGTTGATCCAGGTACCGTTGGCCGATCCGAGATCCTCGACCATGACGCCTTCCGCGGTTACCTGCAGGCGCGCATGGTGGCGCGAGATCTCCTCGGCCTGGATCGGGATGCCGCAGTCGCTCTGGCGGCCGATCGTCATCGTCCCGGTCAGCGCGAAATTGCGTCCAAACGTGGAGCCGGAGACTCCGCGCAACATGAATTTCGGAAGGGCCATGCGCACGCGGGTTCGACCGTCGGCGTCATCGGCAACGGGGGCAGCCGCGATTACCGGTGCCGCCGTGCTTCGATCCGGCGCCACGACGCGACAGCCAATACGCCCAAACAGGAGCAGATCACCTGCCTTGAGCGGACTCTCCTGCGAGATCTGGCGTCCATTCAAGACCGTCGCCACGCTCTGGTCGCGAATGCGAACCTTGCCCTTGCCCTCGCGCACCTCGATCTCGCAATGATTGACGGCAACCCCGGGTGCTATCAGCACCACTTGGCAGTTGCTCCCGGAACCAATCAAAGTGATGCCGTCAACCAGATCCACGGCAGCGTGCTCACCATTCGGAAATATCAACTTCATCACATCTTCCCCAGGGCGCTTGCGCGCCAGATTATTTTTCCAGTTCACGAACCAGGCGAAAGCCGAGACTGTTCAGGGCCACGTCTTCCGAGTAGCTGTCGCTCTCCAGCACGCTCTCCTTGTCGGCAAGCGAAAGCCAGCCGCGGCCACGCAGGCCGTGTTCGCGGCAGCCGTCGGACAAGGCTGCACTCTTCCCGCATGAGGCAACCCATTCACGCACGTTGCCGTCGATATCGAATACCCCGGCCACCGCAGGGTAGCTGCCTACCTGTGCAGTCGCCGCGTTGTCATCATCGCAAGCGGCACCCGTGCGCGCATCGAACAACTTGCGGTAACTTGCGTCGGCGAGATTTGCGCTCGCACAGGTTCCCGCAGGCGCATTGCGCGCCACCTGCTCCCATTCGGCAGGTGTCGGCAGTCGATAGCGTTTGCCGGACTGCTTGGCGATCCAGTCGGCATATGCCCGGGCCTCGGCGAAACTCACGCAGACCACCGGATGGCGGTCGGTCTGGTTGATGTCGGCGGATTTCCAGTCACGCTTGCGCGAGGATCGGAAAATCGATTCCCGATCACGGCAGGATGGCTCCTTTCCGGCAAACTGGCGTTGTCCGGCCGCCCTCCACCACGCGGAAAATTCGCCACGCGTGGTTTCGTGCCGGGCAAATGCCAGGCTATTGCTGACGACGACCAATTCCGGACCTTTGCGCCCGTCGACAAGGTCGCTGAAGCCATAGCCGGGTTTGCCGATGCGATCGGCCGCGCGCAAGCCATCGCGGGCGGCAGTGTTTTTCGCATCCACAGCAAGGATCTTTTCATAGGCAGCCTTGGCACCCTGTGCGTCGAGGCCGTTGCTGGCGGCCAGGGCAGCCGCAAGCCACTGGTCGACTTCACGCTTGCGTCGTGATTTCGCGTCTGCGACGGTATCGGCGCCTTCGCTGATTGACCCGGCAACCTCTTCGACCTTGTCGAGATAGCTGGCGAACTCGGCCAGGTTGCCGACTGCAATCGATTTTTCCGCCAGGTCCAGGTACGCCCGTGCCGTGTCCACGATGCCCTGCTTGGCCACCTTCGACGAAGGATCGATGCGCAAGGCCAGGCTGAATCGCTCGAACGCGTTCACACGCGGCGGGTTGGTCAATCGCTGTCCTGCCAGATCAGCGCGCGCCTGGCGCACGAGTTGCGCGACCGGGTCGACCACGGTCGGCACGCTGGCCAGGTCAAAAGGCATGACCGGACCGAATTCATCAGCGCCAAATAATTCGCTGCTGCTTGCATCCCGTGCACGCGGCGTCTCGCTCGACGGCGGGTCCGGGGCCTGCCCAGTGGCGGCGACTGGTGATGCGATGGCTTGGCTGCCTGGCGCGGGCGCGGCTTCGCTGCTGTCCGCGACTTTTGTCGGTTCCTCATTTCCCCGGCCCGCAAGCAGGGCGTAGCCAACCGAGCCTATCAACAGGATGCCGAGTGCGGCGAATGCCAATGGCAGCCAGGATCGTGGTGAATTGCCGACCGCCTTGCTGGCAGCCGTGGCTGCGGCCGAGGCCTCCATACTCGGCAACACGCCGATGCGCGTCGGTGCCTCGCTGGCACGAATGGCCGATGCCATCGTTTCGCGTTGCAGGACCCGGGTTGGCGCATCCTGTGCTGGCGCCGTGGCGGCAACCCCACGCGGTTCGATGCCGGCGAGTGCCGCGATGAACTCCTCCGCACTCTGGTAGCGCTCGGCGGGATCCTTGGCCAGGGCCTTGTCGATCAAGGGCTGCCAGTGCTCCTTGCCCGCCGGCAAGCGCGGAATGGGTTCGAATACATGGGCATAGGAAACCGCAAAACCATCGGCTCCTTCATACGGAGGTTTGCCCGTCAGGCCGAACCAGGTCAACACGCCGAGGCCATACAAGTCCGAGCGTGCGTCGACATCGCTGCCACGGGCCTGCTCGGGACTCATGTAATGGCTGGTTCCAACCGATATGCCGGCGCTGGTGATGCGTGCCGTCTGACTGAAGGCGCGGGCAATGCCGAAGTCGGTCAGCAGCGGGGTATCGCTGACATCGAACAGGATGTTTCCCGGGGCAACATCGCGATGGACATAGCCGCGATGATGCGCATAGCCGAGCGCATTGCCGATGCCTTCAAGGATGCGCAGCAGATCCTTCTCGCTCATGCCGAGGCGCACGCGTTGGGCGAAGTCTCCGCCCGACAGGTATTGCATCGAGAAGTAATTGAGCTGGGCCTGGGTGACCCCGACATCATAGACTTGGACGATATTCGGGTGCGCCAGCGAAGCGAGCATCCGCGCTTCCTGCAGGAAGCGTTTCGAGAACGTCGGATCCGCTGCCAGTGCGGGGGCCATGACCTTGAGCGCCACTTCACGATCAAGCGAAGTCTGCAGGGCCAGATAGACGCTGGCCATGCCACCAACGCCCACTTCGCGTCGAATCACATACCCGGGGATGTCAATCGCAGTCACGCTCGCTCCCTAACTTTGCGCCACGATTGTAACGAATCACGAACAGTTGTCTGCGAATTCCAGCCGGTTCAAGGAAACCGTGGAAGGCGGCAGCATTCAGCGGCCGCCAACCCTGCATCCGTGACTCGAATTGGTGCCCTTGCGCGGGCGTCGGCTCGGCCCGCAAAGCGTGCTTGCGGACCCGACCTGTCTGGCCCATGCAGCTGCGCCTATTTGACCACATGGAGCCTTGGTCGCTGCGGCGCCGGCTCAGGTTCAGGCGCCTCGGGTGGCGGCAGCGAGCCCGCCGGTTCGGCGGGAAACATCATGCCCTGGCCGTTTTCCTGCGCATAAATGGCAAGGACGGCAGCCATCGGCACTTCGATCGGCTGGCTCACGCCGGAAAATCGAGCCATGAAGCGCACGCTGTCCGTGCCGATCTCGAAGCGGGCGACCGCGCGCGGTGCGACGCTCAGGACCACGCGGCCATCCTTGATTGCACTGGACGGCACGCGCACACCGGCGACACTGGCGTCGACCAGCAGGTGGGGTGTGAGGCCATTGTCATTGATCCAATCGTGGATGGCGCGCAAGAGGTACGGCCGATTCGAGGTCATTGCTGGTTCCGACACCCTGTTTCCTCATGCATGCAAGACGCGTTCTTCAGGGGTCATGCTGCGCGTGAACACCTGACTGTGAAAGATCCGCTCGCCGTAGTCGATGATCGACTGGGCTTCCTTTGGCAACTGGATACCCAATGACTGGAAACGCCAGACCAGTGGCGCAAACGCACAATCCGCGAGGCTGATTTCAGGGCTCAGGAAGAATTTCGACGCCTTGAACGCCGGTGCGTTGCTGATCAGCTCCGCCCGCAGTGCCTTGCGCGCCGGCTCGGCTCCCTTGCCGCCCTCTTCGATCTGGTCAACCAGGGTCAACCAGTCATTTTCCAGCCGCACCATGGCCAGGCGCAGTCGTGCCCGGGAAAGCGGGTCGACCGGCATCAACGGCGGGTGCGGATAGCGTTCGTCCAGATATTCGGAAATGACGCTGGTGTCATACAACACAAGGTCGCGATCGACCAGGGTCGGCACCGAGTTGTACGGATTCAGCTCGATCAGGTCCTCTGGGGGATCGTCGAGATCGACGATAACCTGGTCGTAACTGACGCCCTTGGCCGACAAAACGAGCCGGATCCGATGACAATGCACGCAATCGCGCGCCGTGAATAGAGTGAGTACTGCCCGCGAACGCTGACTCAAGGCCATGTCGGCACACCTCCCCTGGCGGACTGGACGCCCGCAAGATCAAGCGACCGTGTCAATCCCGGCCGTCCCCGTTCGTCCGCACTCTACTACGCGGGAACGAAACCGCATAGATCACCCGGAGTTGTGGCCGCAGCTCGGGGATGCGGCCGGGAGGACGGTTCGGGGAAGGGACCGGGGCCAGGCCCCGGCCAGGCTCAATGGACGTCTTTCCAGTATTCCTGCTTGAGGAAATAAGCCACCAGGGTGAATACGGCAAGAAAGAGGATCACCCAGATGCCGATGGACTTGCGCTGCATGGCCGCCGGTTCGGCCGCGTACTGGAGGAAGTTGGCGACATCCCGGGCCACCTCATCGAATTCCTTCGGCTTCAGAGACCCTGCCTGATGCAGGTCAAACCCTTCGAATACCTCGGGATTTTCGCCCTGGGCCGGCGTGAACCTGGCGGTCTGCACCCCTTGCAGTTCCCACAATGCGTTCGGCATCGAGGCGTTGGGGAATACCGTGTTGTTCCAGCCGATTGGTCGACTTGAATCGAGATAGAACGACTTCAGGTAGTTGTAGACGTAATCGACGCCCTTGGCCCGCGCGATCAGGGAGAGATCCGGCGGCGGCGCGCCAAACCAGGCTTTGCCGTCCACCGGGTTCATCGAGGCGGGAATGCGCTCGCCGAAATTTGCCCCGGTGAAGTTCAGGTTCTGCATCACCTGATCCTCGCTCAGTTGCAGATCCTCGGCGATGCGCGAATAGCGCATCAGGCCCAGGGAATGACAGCCGGAACAATAGTTGAAGAAGATTTTCGCGCCGTTCTGCAGCGAACCGGTGTCCGCAAGGTTCGCATTCGAGGCCGGCAATGCGCCCTCGGTGGCAGCCATCGCCGCCGGTGCGACGGCCAGTGCCAGACCGAGCAGGAAACCGCTGAACAATCTTTGCATCGTGTGCATGCCCGTATCAGTCATGGCCGGTCACCCGCTCCGGAACCGGCTTGGTCTTCTCGAAGCCGAATGCGGTGTAGACCCAGAGGTAGATGAAGAAACCGAAATAGGCGGCGGTCAGGAAGCGGCCGATGATCGTCTCGACCGGATCCGTTCCCGGGCCCGAACCGATCTTGCCGAGCCAGACGAAGCAGATGCCGAGCACGAACAGGCCAACCCGGAAACCGACTCCGCGATAACGCCATGACTTGACCTTGCCACGATCGAGCCAGGGCAGGAAAAACAGCACGAGGATCGCGCTGAACATGGTCAGCACACCGGCCAGCTTGTTCGGGATCACGCGCAACATGGCGTAAAACGGGGTGTAGTACCAGGTCGGCTTGATATGTGCGGGCGTCACAAGGCGGTTGGCCTCGATGAAGTTGTCATGCTCCAGGAACAGACCGCCCACGGTCGGTTCAAAGAAGATGATGAACGCGCAGATCAGCAGGAAGCAGCCGGTGTAGAAAATGTCCTTGACCGTGAAATAGGGATGGAACGGGATGCCGTCAGCCGGTGCCTTGTCCGACCAGCGATTGCCCTTCGGTCCCTTCTTGATCTCGACACCATCCGGATTGTTCGAGCCGACTTCGTGCAATGCGAAGATGTGCAGCACGACCAGCAGCAGCAGCACCAGTGGCAAGGCGATCACGTGCAAGGCGAAGAAGCGGTTCAGCGTGGCATCCGAGGGCAGGTAATCACCCATGATCCATTCGGTCAGGGCGCCGCCAATGTAGGGAACCGCGCCAAACAGCGAGATGATGACCTTGGCGCCCCAGAACGACATCTGGCCCCAGGGCAGCACATAGCCCATGAACGCCTCGGCCATCAATACCAGGTAGATGAGCATGCCGAGCAGCCAGACCAGCTCGCGCGGCTTCTTGTAGGAGCCGTACATCACGCCACGGAACATGTGGATGTAGACGACCAGGAAAAACGCCGATGCGCCGGTCGAGTGCATGTAGCGGATCAGCCAGCCCCACTCGACGTCCCGCATGATGTATTCGACCGAAGCGAAGGCTTCCGCCGCGCTCGGCTTGAAGAACATCGTCAGGAAGATGCCGGTGACGATCTGGTTGACCAGCACCACCATCGACAGCACGCCGAAGATGTACCAGATGTTGAAATTTTTCGGAGCGTAGTACTCCGTCATGTGCTTGCGGTAGACCGGCAGGAACGACGGCGCACGCTCGTTGAACCATTCCTGCATGCCGGTGACGGCCTGGGTCAGTCGATTGGCCATTACGCTGCCCCCTTCATCTCGCCGATCATGATGTGGTTGTCGTCAATGAAGTAGTACGGCGGCACCACCAGGTTGGTGGGCGCCGGCACACCGTCATAGACGCGACCCGCCATGTCGAAGCGCGACTTGTGGCATGGACAGAAGAAGCCGCCCTTCCATTCCGGATCGAACGGCTCGGGCTTGAGTTCGGCGTGCAATTTCGGCGCACAGCCAAGGTGCGTGCAGATGCCGACCACGACAAACAGCTCCGGCTTCTCCGAACGATATTCGTTCTTCGCGAACGCCGGCTGCTGCTCGGTGACCTCGGACTTCGGGTCCTTGAGTTGCGGATCCAGGCTCGACAGCACATCGAGTTGCGCCTGGGTGCGGCGGATGATCCAGATCGGCTGGCCGCGCCACTCGAACATCACCATCTGCCCGAGTTCGAGCTTGCTGATGTCGGCTTCGACCGGAGCTCCGGCGGTCTTCGCCCGCGCACTCGGTTGCCACGATTTGATGAAAGGTATGGCCGCCATTGCGATTCCTGCACCACCGACGACGGCTGTCGTTGCGGTGAGGAACCTGCGGCGGCCCATGTCGACGCCGTCATTTGCCATCCGGCACTCCACGAGAGCTTGCTGAAAAAGGAAAAGGAACTGGGATTGAACGCGGGGGCGCCGCAATATCATGCTAGTTTAACGAAGCTGTCTGCACCGCACAATCGAGAGCAGCGTGGCAGGATGTCCACCATCACTCGCGCCAACCGTCAGTTTACCCTCATGCGCCGCCCAACCACCCGAATCCTTTCCTTCATACTGCGCTTCAGCGTCCTCGGCTTGGCGCTGGCGTTCGTGCTGAGCCTGCTTGCTCCCGGCATTGTCGACCGCTTGCGCGGAGAGAATGCGGTGGCCACGAGGAGCGAGCCGGCCAGGAATCTTCCGCGCGCAGGTTCCGCCCACTCCGAGGGACCGGTTTCCTATGCCGATGCGGTGAGTCGGGCGGCACCCGCCGTGGTCAGCATCTACGCCAACAAGATCACCACCGTTCGCCAGTTCCGCATTGTTCCCGATCCGGTGACGCGGCGCTTGTTTGGTGCGATTGCCGCCGGCCCCGCTTACAAGAAACAGGAACACAGTCTGGGTTCGGGCGTGGTCTTCAGCGCCGACGGCTACGTGCTGACCAACAATCACGTGATCAGCGGCGCCGATGACATCCAGGTGCTGCTCTCGGACGGGCGCGTTGCCCAGGCGCGCGTGATCGGCGCCGATGCGGACACCGACCTGGCCGTGCTCAAGATTGACGCCAGCGATCTGCCGACGATCGCAGTCGCCGATCGTGGCGACGTCAATGTCGGCGATGTCGTCCTCGCCATCGGCAATCCGTTCGGCGTCGGCAAGACGGTGACCATGGGCATTGTCAGTGCAACCGGCCGGCAATTGCGCCTGTCCGCTTATGAGGACTTCATCCAGACCGATGCGGCGATCAATTTCGGAAATTCAGGCGGTGCCCTGGTCAATGCACTGGGTGAACTGGTGGGTATCAATACGGCGGTCTATCGCAATGCCGCCGGCGACGGACGGGGTGGTTCGCAGCAAAACAACGCCGAGGGCATCGGCTTTGCCATTCCGGTCAGCACCGCGAAGGCGGTACTGGATCAGATCATCAGTCACGGCATGGTGATTCGTGGCTGGTTCGGTGTCGAGTACGCGGATGTTTCCGCGCTCAGTGCCGGCACGCCTGAAACTACACCACTGCAGCGCGGGGTCGTCGTCGTTGAAGTGTTGCCGGGTGGGCCGGCGGACAATGCCGGCCTGCGCCGTGGCGATCTCCTGCTCAAGCTCGATGCCGAGGAAATCATCGACCAGGCCGATCTGCGCAGCCACGAGGCCGCCCTCGCTCCGGGCACCACGGCGCACCTCTCCGGCTTGCGCGGCGGCACGCCGTTCTCGGTGGAAATCACCTTGATGCAGCGCCCGCAGATTACCGCCAGCGGAACCTGAAACCGGCCAGTTCACGCCGGATCAGGCTTGCCCTAGAGTGCCTTGCGGTAGCGATCGCGCAGGGTTGCCACGCGCTCGACATAGACCTGGGTTTCCGCGTACGGCGGCACGTTTGCGTATTTGCGGACAGCGCCCGGGCCGGCGTTGTAGGCGGCGGCGGCGAGGCGCTCGTCGCCATCGAAATCCTTCAGCATGCGGGCGAGGTACTCGGCACCGCCACGGATGTTCTGCGCGGCATCGAATGCATCGGCCACGCCGAGATCGCTGGCTGTTCCCGGCATCAGTTGCATCAATCCCTGCGCACCCTTGGCTGAAATCGCCATGGGATTGAAGGCCGATTCGGCATGGATGATGGCGCGCAACAAGGCTGCATCGACGCCGAACTCGCTGGCGGCGAGATCCACCTCGGACTTGTAGGCATCGACATTGAGCGCGGTCCGGGCAAAGTTGATCGTCGAATGGAGATCGCAGGCAACGCAGGTCGAAATGTAGGTGAACAGCAAGGCGAAGCGGCCGTCGCGGGGACGAACATTGGTGTATTCGGTGATACCGCTGCTGCGCTCGACCTTGTAGACGGCACCGCGCAGCACCTTGGGTGCGGGGGTCGATGTCGTTGCACTGGTCATCACCTTGGCAACGGCCTTGTCCGGCACCACGGCCTCGGCCCTTGCCGAGGGCAACATCGCCGCCGACGAGACGACGCCGGTACTGGTGGCGCGAACGTCGGGCCGCTCCGAATAATCGACCTTGCGTTCGGCCTGCTGGCTGCGCGCCGCCGCCGGCTTCGGTGCATAGCTGCCAATTGCCTTGCAGGCGGTGAACGAGGACTGCTTGTTGGTGTAGGCGACACTGCCGCCCGGCCCCGCGCATTTGTACAAGGTATCCGCGAATGCACCGGTCGAGAACATCAACCCGATCGAGAAGAATCCGCCAAGTAGCTGATTTTTCGCAATTATATTCATCACCACCGCTGAATACCCTGGCCCGGAGGCGCTCCGGAAACCGCGCTGCGGCTCGGGGAAACGCCTTGAATTCGCCGGCGTGTTGCTGGCGAGCCTCAAGTCCAGTGCGTAAACTACTGGGTTTCCTGACAATTCTCCAGATCCCATGGCCGGAAAGCTGTACATCAAGACCCACGGTTGCCAGATGAACGAGTACGACTCGGCGAAGATGGCCGATGTGCTCGGGGCGGCGCACGGGCTGGAGTTGACCGATGATGAAAGCGAGGCCGACGTCATCCTGATCAATACCTGCTCGATCCGCGAGAAGGCCCAGGAGAAGGTTTTCAGCCAGCTCGGTCGCTGGAAGGAACTCAAGCAACACAAGGAATCCGTGGTGATTGGCGTCGGTGGCTGCGTGGCCAGCCAGGAAGGAGCGGCGATCGTCAAGCGCGCGCCCTACGTCGATCTGGTGTTCGGCCCGCAAACCCTGCATCGCCTGCCCGAGATGATCGAGGCGCGACGCCGCAGCGGCAAGTCACAGGTCGACATCAGTTTCCCCGAGATCGAGAAATTCGATCGCCTGCCCGAGCCGCGCGCCGAAGGGCCGAGTGCCTTTGTCTCGATCATGGAAGGTTGCTCGAAGTACTGCAGCTTCTGCGTGGTGCCCTACACGCGCGGCGAGGAAATCAGCCGACCGTTCGACGACGTGCTTGCCGAGGTCGCCCAGCTCGCCGAACAAGGCGTGCGCGAGGTCAACCTGCTCGGCCAGAACGTCAACGCCTATCGCGGGCCCATGCATGAAGGTGGCAGCGCGGATCTTGGCTTGCTGATCCACGCCGTCGCCCAGATCGAGGGCATCGGTCGCATCCGTTTCACCACGTCGCATCCGATGGAATTCAGCGATTCCCTGATCGAGGCCTATGCCAACGTGCCGGAGCTGGCCAATTACCTGCACCTGCCCGTTCAATCCGGATCCGACCGCATCCTTGCGGCGATGAAGCGCGGCTACACGGCACTCGAATACAAGCAGCGCATCCGCAAGCTGCGCGCCGTGCGCCCGGACATCTGCGTGTCCTCGGACTTCATCGTCGGCTTCCCCGGCGAAACCGATGCCGATTTCGCCAAGACCCTGAAGCTGATCGACGAAGTCGGCTTCGACCAGAGCTTCAGCTTCATCTTCTCCTCACGCCCCGGCACGCCCGCCGCCAGCCTGGCCGATGAAACCCCGGCTGAGGTCAAGCAGCAGCGCCTCCAGCAGTTGCAGTCCGTTCTCAACGAAAACGCCCGCAGGATCAACGAGGCCATGCTCGGCACCACGCAAAGCATCCTCGTCGAAGGACCGAGCCGACGCGATCCGAACGAAATGACCGGTCGCACCGAAAACATGCGCAAGGTCAACTTTGCCGGTCACCCGGACATGCTCGGCCAGTTCGTCGATGTGATCATCACCGAAGTCATGGCCAACTCGTTGCGCGGCCGCGTGAAACTTTCGACCGACGCGCAAGCGGCCTGACGGTTTCGGTCCCGGCATTCAGAACCAGAACGGCAAGCGCCCGCCGGCCCAGAACATCACCCATCCGATTCCGAACACGGCCCAAAAGAATCGCTTGATGCGGCGAGCGACAAACCACACGACTACAACTGCAAGAAGCGTGGGCAGCCAGCGATTCAAGGTTTCGCGCTGATCAATCGACAGATTCATGCTCAACTCCAGGGCACCGACAGGGTGCCCTGAAATCATCGCGAAAGCCGGCGAAGCGCGTCAGTCGCGTGCGTCATGCATCCCGTCTGACCTATGTCATCCGGCCTTTTTGCTGGCGATCCAGTGGTCCACGACGCGCTCGATCAAGGACAACGGCAGTGCGCCATGGGTCAGCACCTGGTCGTGGAATTCGCTGAGCTTGAACCGATCGCCCAGCTCCTGTTTCGCCTTCTCGCGCAGGGCGAGGATCTTCAACATGCCTGCCTTGTAGGCGAGCGCCTGGCCGGGATTGACGAAGTAACGCTCGATCTCGGCAATGACATCGCCCTCGCCCATCCCGGTGTTCTCGAGCATGTAGCTGATCGCCTGTTCACGCGTCCAGTGCTTGTAGTGGATGCCGCTGTCGACGACCAGGCGCACCGCACGCATCATTTCGTCGCGCAGGCGGCCGAGGTTGTCGAGCGGATCGTTTTCGAAACCGAGTTCCCAGGCGAGACGTTCGGCATACAGCGCCCAGCCTTCCGAGTAGGCCGTGAACGGCAGGACCCGGCGGAAGAACGGAACATCCTGCAATTCCTGCGCGATCGTGATCTGGAAATGATGTCCCGGGATGCCTTCGTGATAGGCCAGGGTGCGCATGGCGAATTTCGGCGTTTCACCGGGGTCGCGCATGTTTGCGTAGAACACGCCCGGGCGTGATCCATCGAAGGCGCCACCCTGGTAGTACGCGCCCGGTGCGGTCTTCTCGGAGAATGCCGGCACGGGTTTGACTTCGACCCCCAATTTCGGTCGCCGGTTGAAGGCATCGCCCAGGTTGGCGTTGACGTCATCGAGGATCGCCTGATAGCGGGCAATCATCTCGCTCTTGCCTTCGGCTGTATTCGGATACATCTGTTCGGGCTGGCGCGCCAGTTGCTGGACCCGCTCGCCGATGCTGCCTTCGGTCAGCCCCTGGTCGCGCAGAATCACATCCATCTCGGCACTGATGCGCGCGACTTCGGACAAGCCCAGCTCATGCACCTCGGCCGGCGTCATGTTCGTGGTCGTATGGCTGCGCACGCACCAGGCGTAGTAGGCATCGCCGTCGGGCAGGCTCCAGGCACCGAGATTTTGCGTGGCCTTGGCCTGCAAGGCGGTGAAGTAGGCAATCAGGTCCCGATAGGCGGGATAGACCTTTGCATCGATGGATGCCTCTGCCCGCTTGAGCAGGGCATCCTGGCCGGCTTGATCCAGCTTTTCGGGTCCGAGCTTGGCCAGCTTTTCGTTGAGGCTTGTATAGAGCATGTTTTCCGCGGGCGGCATGGCAATGAAGCCCTGCATCTGCTCAATCACCTTGTCTACGGTGAACTTCGGCGGGATGGCACCCTTGCTCTCACGCAGCCTCAGGCCTTCGATGACCTGCGCGAACTGCAGCGGAAAACGGTCAAGGCGCTTGATGTAGTTTTCGGCATCGGACGCGCTGTTGACCTGATGCGTATCGGCCATGAAATTCGGCAGGTTCGACTGGATGCCGAACATCTGGTTGACCGGGAAATCGTTGTAGCGGTATTGCTCGCCTTCGACCTGATCCTTGAGGAAGTATTCGAGTGCGTCGTAGGACAACTTGCCTTCCGCGTCGAGTGCATCGCGATCGTAGCGATGCAGCATGTCCAGATCGTCCTTGACCATGACGGCCATGTCGTCGGCATGTGCCGGCGAGGCGTCGTCGAGCTTGTCGCTGTAGAAATCGGCCCATGGCGGCAGGATGCGCATGCTGCTGAGCATCTGCGGGCTCTGCAGGGCGAATTGCAGGAAGGTGCGGCCGTAGAACCAGTCGATCTTGTAGGGCTTGAAATACCAGACATGCACAAAGCCGATGGCCAACACGACGACAACGAGCAAGATCCCGCGCAGCAGCCATTTGAGCAGCTTTTTCATGTGACCCATCCCCAAGGCAAATATCGATCCAAGTTAGCATCACCCGAGCCAGCGACGGGACGGCCATTGGTCACGAATCGCGCCAGGACGGGGAATCAACTGGGTTCGCGCACCAGGAAATTCCGCCTGGTGCGCGAACAGTTTTTTCCAGCCTTGCCGACGGACGAGCCGGCGGTTATGTTGCCGACTCGGTACAAACACTCCCTGAGCGCCGAACCGGAAACCCATGAACTATCGCCATGCATTCCATGCCGGAAATTTTGCCGACGTGTTCAAGCACGCGATCCTGATCGGGCTGCTGGAGGCGTTGAAAGCCAAGCAGAAGCCATTCTGCTTCATGGATACGCACGCGGGGCGTGGCCACTACCTGCTGAACGACAGCGAGGCGATGCGCACTGCAGAAGCTGCCGATGGTGTGCAGCGCCTGCTTGCAGCGACGCGACTGCCCAGCCTGCTGCATGTCTATGTCAATCTGGTGCGTTCACTGAACGCCGGGCGCGACGAACTGATCGAGTATCCCGGCTCACCGCTGATTGCCAGCCTGATCATGCGCGAAGAGGATCGCGGCATCGTTTGCGAAGTGCAGGCGGAGGAATGCGCCGGGCTGCGTGCCGCGCTGAGCGGGGATGCGCGTTTCGCCATCCATGAGCGCGACGGTTATGCAGCCATGAACGCATTGTTGCCGCCGGCCCAACGGCGCGGCCTGGTTTTGATTGATCCGCCGTTCGAGGCGCAGGATGGCGAGTTCCGCATCATCGAGAATGCGCTGGCCGATGCGGCGAGGCGTTGGCCGAGCGGAATCTACGCGGTGTGGTACCCGATCAAGCTGCGCCAGCAGGTGCAGCCTTTCCATCGCTGGCTGGGCAAAAGCGGCTTCGGCAAGATCCTCGTCGCCGAACTGCTCCTGCATCCGGACAACTCGGCCTTGCGCCTGAACGGCTGCGGCATGGCCATCATCAATCCGCCGTGGAAGTTCGAACGCCAACTGCAGGAACTGTTGCCTGCCCTGCAGAACCTGCTCTCGCAGGGGCGCTATGGTCTGCACCGAATTGAATGGCTGTTGCGCGACTGAGCAGGAGAACCGCGTCGATGAGGTGGTGCTGCACATCGAGGCTGCCGGGGCAGCGATGCTTCACGCCGAGTCGCTTGGCCTGCCTGCTTGCTGCGACAGGCTTGCTGCTGGGTGCCTGTGCGACCCCCGTGTTCAAGGATGTCGGCACGCTCGCCCCGATCCTGCCCAGTGACGTGCAGCAGTCAGCCGGTCGCCACGTTGGCAGCGAGGTCATCTGGGGCGGGCGCATCATCGGCGTAGCCAACCGCGAACAGAGCACCGAAGTCGAGGTCATCGGCTATGCGCTGGATCGCGATCAGCAACCCATGCCCGATGCGCCCACGGTCGGGCGTTTCATCATTATCCTGCCGGGTTTCGTCGAGCCCTTCGATTACCCGGCGGGCCGACACCTGAGCGTGCATGGCCGCGTTTCAGGAGCGCGACCGGGCCAGGTCGAGGAGCACGCATACCTCTATCCGTTGCTGATGGCCAGCGAGGTCAATGTCTGGCCCTGGGGCTTCATGTTCGACAAGAAGCCACGCATCAATGTCGGCGTGGGCGTGATCATCCGCTGATCGTGGCGACGGGCTCATCGTGATCGGCGACATCCGGCTCGAAGAAGCTGAAGCGGACTTCGGGAAAGCTCCGCCGGAGTTCGCGCTCGATCGCATTGATTTGTCCGATCATGCCCGCGGCGGATTCCTCGCCGCGCATCTTCGCCTTGACCGAAACCATGACGTCGTTGCCCAGTTGCAGGGTGAGCAGGTTGTAGACCTTTTCGATTTCCGGTCGATGTTGGAGAAACTCGAGCAAACGCTGGCGTGATCGCGGCTCGATGCTCTGGCCGATCAGCATGGCCTTGACTTCAATCGAAATCAGAATCGCAACAATGATCAGGAGGGCACCGATGGCCAGGGTTCCCAGTGCATCCCAGAGTGGGTTTCCGGTGATCATGGTGAGGACGACGGCGATCAGCGCAAACACCAGGCCAAGAAGCGCGGCGAGATCTTCGCCGAATATCACCACCAGTTCGGCTTGACGCGATTGACGAAACCATTGCCATAGGTTTTGCTCGCCGCGCGCCTTGTTGACTTCAATCAGGCACGCACGCATGGAGACGCTCTCGACGATGATGCTGAACACCAGCACGCCTATCGCGATCCATGGCGAAGTCAGCGGCTGGCCTTCCGACAACTTGTGCCAGCCTTCGTACAAGGAAAACATGCCGCCCACACTGAACAACATCAGGGCAACCAGAAAGGACCAGAAATAGACGGCCTTGCCGTAGCCCAGCGGATAGTCGGGTGACGGTGGCCTTTTGGCCTGGCGAATGCCGAGGAGCAGCAGCACCTGGTTTCCGCAGTCAGCCAGCGAATGCACGGCCTCGGCCAGCATGGCTCCCGATCCGGTCATGAATGCGGCGACGGATTTGGCGACGAAGATCGCGAAGTTTGCTCCGAGCGCGAAGAAAATCGCGCGGATCGAGTTGCCCTGTCCTGCCATGGATGCACCGGCTTGCGTTGATCGGGTCGCGCAGTCTACCAATGACCCCGGCAGGAAAAAATCGATGCGTGATCAAGGCAATGCCTTGAATCAGACCAGGGTGACCCCGAGCGCGCGCTGTACCTTCTTCGGCAAGCCGGCACGCACGAGTTCATAGGACTGGCGCACGTGATTGGCCAGCTCGGCCTCGCTGAAGCCGTCCGGCTCGTTGATGCTGACCCAATAGGCTCGGGCCATGTACGGCGCGGTGGTGATGCCTGGCTGATCGGTCATCTCGAGAAAGCGGTCCGCGCCAACCTTGAAGCTGATGCGGCCACGATCCGGGCCGAGTGCACACATGACCACGAACATCTTTCCCGACACGCTCCAGACCAAGTCGACATCCCATTTCATCGCCCGCGTCGCGCCGGGCCAGTTCCGGCACAGGTCGTCGAGTTGCTCGACCGTCATTCCCATCGTTTCGGACATCATGGCTCCCTGATCGTGTAGTGGCGATCGCGCACGTCGATGCGTGGCGGGCGGCGGGATTTCTCGAAGCTATCATATCCAGCCTTCAATTCGTTCCAGAACGCAAACCAGGGCGAGTTGCCTGCGCCCGCGAGACTGGTCGAATCCAGGCGAAACGGAAATGCATGCACGTCGAACGCGCGCTGGCCACCGGCAAGAGCGGCGGCGGCGAGCGTGTAGATCTCCTCGATCCCCTCATCACCCATTGCGTAGCAGCCGATGGAAACGCACGAACCGTGCACCATCAGGAGACTGCCGGTACGCGCATGCGCGCGGTCGTATGCGTTCGGATAGCCGAGATTGAACGACAGGTGATAATTGCTTTGTGGATTGAGCTGACGGGCAGCGACACGGTAGAAGCCTTCCGGTGCCTGGTTGTCACCTTCGCGCTGTTTCGGGCCCAGTTCACCGGAATACGTGCACACCGGATAGGTGCGGAAGTGGACGAAGCGCTGCGCATCGCCTTCGATCCACAGTTCCAGTTCCTTTTCACGCTTGAAGATGCGCATGAATACCGGCGCGCCGTAACGCAAGCCAAGCTGGCGCAAATCACGCTCCAGCGCCGGCTTCACCCGCGCCTCGGCCATTTGGGCCCGGTCCACCTGGGCGCCGGAAATACGTTCCATCAGCGATGTTCCCGTTGCCGCCCACAGCGTCGGAATGCCGGCGGCGAGGACGATCGCCAAGCCTGCGACGATCAAGCCGGCGCTGCGGCGAACCGTCATTTCAACGGTAGTTCTCGTAGGATTTTTCCTCGACCAGGGTCGAACCGAGCTTCTCGTTGATCTCGCGCTTGCAGGCAGCGCGGTCGTCATTGCGGAAATACACCGAACGCGCCAGTTCGACGAACTCCGTGTCGAAGGCCTGGGCCTTCTCCTTGATGCGGATGCGATCCTCGATCTCCCACAGCGCCTCGTTGACCGCCTTCAGCCTGGCGCGTTCGCGGGCAATGTCCGTCGCCGACAGCGGATCGGCGGACCAGGTCGCATTCAACAACGCAAGCTCGGTTCGCACATTGGCGAGCTTGTCCGCATTGCCGATGCGCGCGGACTTGATTTCGAGAATGGTGATCTTGTCGATCAGTTCGCCATAGGAAACGGGAACGGCTATCTGGCTCATTGCGGGGGCGTGCCTGTGGGTCAAACCGTGATGGTAGGACGGATTGGACGAAATGCGAACCAACCCGGGCGACGCGGGTTGATTGGCGTTGCCCTCAAGTTTCCCCGTTCCGGCGACTGTGCAACCATTCGACGCAGCCATGCCCGATTCCTCCGCCCTCCGCCTCGAAGCCATCGCCTTCGTGCGCTCGCCGTATGCGCGGCGCATCGATGCGCCGCATCAACCGACCGTGACCGAAGGAACCGAGACCGGCACCTCATCGCTGGCGCGGATCGAATTCATCGAAGGATTTCCCGCCGAGGCGTATCGCGACCTGCAAGGCTTCGAACGCATCTGGCTGATCTTTGCCTTCCACCGCAGCCAGGGCTGGAAAGCCGAGGTGCGCCCGCCACGCGGTGGCGGCAAGCGCAGTGTGCTGGCAACACGCTCACCGCATCGGCCGAATGCGCTCGGTCTTTCCGCCGTGGAGTTGATCGCGATCGAGCCGGGCGCATTGCAGGTCCGCGGCATCGACCTGCTCGATGACACGCCGATTCTCGACATCAAGCCCTACGTTCCCTATGCCGACGCTTTCCCCGATGCGCGGGCCGGCTGGATCGACGCGATCGATGCGCACCAGGGCAGGCATTCCGCGCCCGGGCCGCGCAAACCGCGACGATGATCCTGGCGTTGCTCCGCCATGCCGGTCGAGGACGCGCTGCAACAAACTTGCGCTCGCCCCGTCATTGCCGGGAATCCGATGCGGCTGGCATGGCGCCCTCGGACAGCGGCACCGCCCTCAAGCGCATGGTGCCAGGGCTGGACTCAGCAAGTGCCTGGTCCAGTTGCGCGGAACGAAAATCAATGGAACTGCATGCCTTGTCGGCGCGCTGCTCAACGTGAACCCCCGGGTGAGGCGGCCCGCCGACTCAATCTTCCGCAGCAATCCATGCTGCCTGCGGCGCCGAGGACAGCCACGCGCTGATGCGCGCATAGGCATCCGCACTGGCCAGCAGATCCAGATGATTGGTCTTGTAGGCGATCCAGCGCCGCGACTCGGGCAGTCCCAGGTTGCGCTTCGGGCTGCGATGCGAACCGAGTGCGCTGAACAACGGCACCAGGCCATCACCGGCCAGGCGTTCGCTCAAGCCGTTGGGACGCCGCGCCACCGAACCGGCAATTGCGTAGCAGCGCACGCCTTCGGGAAGCGGCACTGCCTCGCGACGGACGCGCCGGGACTTGAAGCGATCGTGGTCGTGCCAGTCGGCATCATCCAGGTTGGCGTGGCGCAGGTCGGTGATGCCGGCGCTGCGCACCTTGCCGAGGCGTGACAGAGCCACCGTGTAAGGACTGGCACCAAGCAACGCGTCGAGGCGATTGCCGGTGCGCTCCAGCGGCGAGCCATCGTGCGGCGTGCCGATGAACACCATGTCGCGCAGATGGCGAATCCAGGATTTGCCGGTGCGGCGCGCGTCTTCGCAGGCGCTGCGTGCGAGCAATCCACCCATGCTGTAGCCGATGATCACCAACTGCTCCACCGGCACCGGCCACGCCCGGATCAGTTGTTCCAGCTTCTCCGAGAACTCGTGGCCATTCGTCGAAATATGCAGGCCGCTGTTGTAATGCAGATAGACCGGCGTGAAACCCGCCTCGGCCGCCAGAGCCTCGCCGTGGTTGTGGCCGCGCCGCTGCCATTGCAGGTCGGACATGCACAGGCCATGCGCAAGCACGACTATCTTTCCGCTCACCCCGGGAATCGATCCGGCAAGCGCCGCCGGGGTCAGTTTCAGAGCTTTTCCCTCACGGCGAAACTGCATGCGGACCTGCAGGGGATTGTCGGTGGCGAGGAGGTAATCACCGACCACGCCATTGAGTACGGCTACCAGCACTTCGCGTTGCGTCGACACGTCGTCAGGCAGGCTCTGCGGCGCAACCACGCTGAGAATGCTGTCGACGCCATGGCCGACTTTGCGCGTGACCCCGCGAATGCTGCGGTAAACGAGGCCGGTGATGCCGCGCGCAGGCTCATCGGTGGCCTCGCCGAACACCCCCGGCAAGCGCGAGATGTTGTGGTGCATGTTCTCGAGCAGATCAGTGACCGCGATTGTCGCCTCGGTGGCAAGGCGGCTGTAGGCACGCAGATCGGCAGCTCGAATCGGAGAGAACCTGAGCATGACGCAGCGACTCCTGGCGGATAGGGAACCATCCAGCGCACCCTTGTAGCAGCCGCAGGTCGAGCATCTGCTCTATGCGGGCGGCAAAGCGGTGCTTGCCCCGCCTCGTGCCGAATTGGCCGGTTGGCCGGCCTGATTTGCATGGCATGCATGATGGCCCATGCAACGGGCCGCGTCGCCCCCGATAATGCGCGCCCTGGCCGTGGATTCCCCGCCAGCCCCGCAGCCGCATTCACCGAACCGGCACGCCGCCAAGGATCGCCCGAACTCATGTCGACGCCCACTGAAGTCATTGTCGCCACGCAGTCGGAAGCTCGGCCTGGTGCAGCGGTCGCCACCACCTTCCCGATCCTGGTCATGTTGAGCTTCTGTCATCTGCTCAACGACATGATCCAGTCGCTGCTGCCGGCGATCTATCCCTTGCTGAAATCCGAGTTTGCCCTCGATTTCGGCCAGATCGGGTTGATCACGCTGACCTTCCAGATCACCGCCTCGTTGCTGCAGCCGATGGTCGGCATGTTCACCGATCGCCACCCGAAACCCTGGTCGCTGGCATTCGGCATGGGTTCGACCTTGATCGGCCTGCTCCTGCTGTCACGCGCACCGAGTTTTCCCGTCCTGCTGATGGCGGCGGCGTTGATCGGCACTGGCTCGGCAGTGTTCCATCCGGAATCCTCGCGCATCGCCCGCCTTGCTTCGGGTGGCCGACACGGGCTGGCGCAATCGATCTTCCAGGTAGGCGGCAATATCGGCTCGGCGAGCGGCCCCCTGCTTGCGGCATTCATCATCATGCCGCGCGGCCAG
>Ga0209170_1000049_pt1 | contig 86266 bp, 85 predicted proteins | sample KloWWTKNB14_bulk_FD_187178 | JGI IMG/M metagenome (GOLD analysis project Ga0209170, IMG submission 187178) | Active sludge microbial communities from Klosterneuburg, Austria, studying microevolution and ecology of nitrifiers - Klosterneuburg... | ecosystem: Engineered > WWTP > Aerobic digester >...
TTGCCTTAATTTTGCCCATGGTACCATTAATTATGGAAAGGGATCCGCGACGCAATCAGGGGTCCCTTTCCTATTTTAGCAGTGCAAAATTATCCGGTCCGTTCTATTGTTCCGGACGGCAGTGATTTCTAAATGATCATTCTTGAACTGAGCATTATATTAACCTAGTAAAAACCAACGCCCAATGAGTTCCTATCACTACCGCAATCATAGGCTGCCTGACAATGAACGAAGCACATTCAGAAATGGACTGGCGCAACGCATGGTCGTTTCACCTGGCGTTGAGTTGTACCGTGTGATCACGCCCCTTGATCAATTTGGGAATGGCAACCATATTTTTGGTAAGTATTGGTTTACCCATAAAGCATTGACCCAACTTCGGAGCCTTATGCAGGTCAACGGCTGTACGTTCGAGGAAGCCGCAAGAGCCAAACTAGCTGTGAATGAAGTATGGAACCCGAAGATGAGCCACTTATGCAAGATCAGAATGCAACGTCTGGCTTTTGTTTGGAAAGGCGGCGCTAGGTACCAACACAAAGCGAACACACAAAAGAAGGTGGCTTACATCGGGGATGCAGAGCAGATCTACATTCCACATATATCGATCGCCAAGGCCAACGACCAAGGTGATCGTCCGTTGAGCGAACTCGCTACGTTGATCTATAACAGACCTTTGGAGGAGGTCATTCGAAATGGTGGTTGGTGATCCGATCGAATTACAAGCTATGTATGGTCTCTGTTCCGATGTACAAGAAAGTAAGTTACACGGTTTGTCGGCTCGAAAAGCATGAGACACATGCGGGAAGCGTTCCACACACTCCTTTCCTTGCACTAAATTGCGCCAATGTGCTCGCATACATCGGCAAGGTCACTCCACATACTGCTACAGACGTTGTTAATGGTGTCCATTCTTTTCATGACGGCCGGCTGCGAGCAAAAGCCCAAGGAGGTAAAAACAGTGGTGGAGCGTAAACCCTGCTCTGGTGATCCCTGCTTCAACCCAGCTCTTGCAATGCAGAACGGTTCTGGAATGAATGGTGCTCGTTTTGGTAAGGTGCGTGATGGCGGAGCCCGACAACATGATGGAATTGACCTGCAAATGGATATGGGGACATCGCTTTTCGCAATGTACGACGGTTACGTTGTGGAAGCTGGTAAACGCTCAGGTTACGGTAACTGCCTTGTTTATCTTACCAAGTTCCACGGCCAGCCTATTTATATTATGTACGCTCATCTGCGTTCCATTAGTGTAGCAGTAGGTGACGTAATTAAAGCAGGTGATCTAATTGCCTTGTCCGGAAACACCGGTAATTTAGAGGTAGCGATTTACCAAGGGAGTGTAAAAGCGCACATGCACTTGGAGGTGCGAGAATTTGAGATCGACAAAACGTTTTCGGCCAGTGCTCGTCTGAACCCGGAGGACTTTATGGGTACGGAATTTGGCGCCAGTGGAAGACCCGTTTACGACCGCGATTGTCATCATGCCTTTTAGTGGTATTCCTGATCATGTCCTTGATGCAGCAATGTCACCTGATCCGCGCCTTGGTTATAGCTTCTGGTCCTAGGTAAAGAAAGTATAGAGAATGAGAGGCTTCATAATTACCCAGCCGCCCACGATCGTTCTTTATGTGATGAAGCATTTTGGTATTCACATGTCCATGTTATATTCGTCGAAGGATTATTTTAACCCGTAGCTTGTTTGTAGAAGCTGAACGCTTTATCATTGTTGTAACCTTAATACACCTTAAATGGAACCGTTGAATAAGAAGGAACGTCAAGTGAATATTGGGATCTTCGTGCTTATCCTATTACTCACTTTGCTGCCCATCTGTGCTGGTGTATATCTGTTCGCTCGCACGGATGCCCACGAGAATGAATTGTTGCGCACCAAGGTGGGGGCGATGAAAGTCTATGAAGAAGAAGAAGGGAACATCGCGCAGATGCAACAGGAAATCACGTTAAAGGTAAAGGCCGTGATCGAAGAGCTCAACAAAGTGAGCCCTTCCAAGGATATGTCCGGTGAATTGGCCGATCAGATCTATAGCCTCCCAACAAGTTTGAAAGATCAATTGACGTATCTGAACCGAAACGTAGTGGGGCAGGAAAAGAAGAAGGATACTGCTTTGATGATCGAAATGTGCATCGCATTGCAATTGTACAATGAGGGATATAAGAACCTATATGATGAAAAGGATCAAATGCTGCGTACAATGAATGATATGCAGGACGATATTACCCGCATTAAGAACGTCGCCATACAGTACAATGTGCCACCTAGTGAACTGGTCGTCCGATGAAGAGACCGGTCATATTCAGCTTACTGGCCGTGTTCAGCTTCGGTGTCATGTTCATGCTAATGGCATCAACACATTACGAAACACTGCCTATCGAATTCCGTAATGCTCAGGATTCGCTGGTTGTGGATACTGTGTTCTGTATTGGTGAAAAATTCCGGGTTTCACCTCCACAAGAGGCTACTTCCAAAAATGACGAGATAAAGTGGAGAATGGATAATTCGCTGTCTGAAATTGAGCCCGTCCGCGAATTCTCACACCTTGCCGAGGGTGTGCATAGGCTGGATATGTTGATCAATGGAAGATATAGGGGCACAAGGACCATTACCGTGAAGCAATGCAACGCGGTGATACACATGCCAAGTAGAATGGAATTGAATGTTGAAGCCACCTTCAGCGATAAGACCAACAACGCACGCTCGCGCCACTGGTACATCAACGATGAGGATGTAACGGTGGATAGCAGCGCGACCGAACTCACTTACCAGTTCACCAAAGCCGGTGACTACAAGGTGGATGTGCGCGTAATAACCAATGACGGGGATACCTTGCCGATGTACAGTAACGAAATGGCCGTGTACCCACCACAGAAGAAAGTAGAAAGAAGAGAACCCGTATTGCCACCTACTAAAAAGGAACCCAAGGTTGAAAAAAAGAACGAGATAAAACCGTCGGTACCACCCCCTAGCCCCTTGATAAGCAACGGATTCCTGAACAAGGCCAGCTACGAATTCAGTGAAACGTATCTGGTAAGCTACGTAGATGGCGTAGAGGAAAGTTGTTATGACTACAATGGTGAACGCAGAACGCTGAACTTGAAAGACCTGAAAAAAGATGTTTGCCTAAGCAAAATTTGGGTAGTGCCGGACCCTAATCTGAAAGGTAATAAATTACTTGTACGCATTAAGAATGCGAAGAGCGACTACCAATGGGTGCAGAATGTATTTCCAGTGCAAGGTGGGTTTTCTGATGGTCCTCGATACGTAAGCGTAACCACACTGGGTTGTGCGCTATTGAAAGGAGAATCGTACATAATTACGGTACAGTCTGCAGATGAACAAAGCCGCTTCGCCGACATGAGCTATGATAATGATTGCCTAGGAGTTATTGACATAGGTGACTTAATGGGTGGCTTGGATTTTGTCGAAAAGACCAAGATCGTGAAACTTGAATTCAAGTATTGATACCACTATTATTATGCCATTCATATCAGAGCTTCAGAATATGTACAGGTGGCTATTGGCACTGTGCATGCTACTGATGGGTATGACCGCTTTGCCTCAATACACCTTAAACGCTTGTTCCAATAGTACAAACGGTGTTTTTGATCTTCAAGATATAGCTTCACAGTTCGTAGTTGGTACCATGCTATGTGATTCTTTCGGAGTAAGTTTCTCAACTTCTACCACTGTGGTCGACTCAATCTCACTTGAAACGGCATTTAACAGTGTTACGGACACGGTTTATGCTATTGTTTCTTCCGATAATTGCCTGAACACAAGTTGGGATACGCTGTTTTTGGTGGTAAACCCAATTCCAAATTTGGCATTGGGCGTGGGTCCATTTTGCTCGGGAGATCTTCTAATCATCGGCGTGGCTCCAGCTTCTCCCATGCAGAGCTGGGTTTTGGAATGGCAATCTACGCTGGGAGGCGCACCAGACACGATTAATGGTATGGACAATCCATGGTCCGGATCGGTGTACAACACCGATCCATCCAACAATTCTTTTCAGATAAACTCGGTCACCAATACCGTTACAGGCTGCGCAAACAGTAACGCAGCGAATATTGTGGTAAACCAAATGCCAGTGGCCACCGTACTCAGCGACACAGCATTTTGCCCTGGCGAGCAGCTTCAGATCGCATTTTCTCCGACAGGTACAGACACCTTCTCTCTGGCTTGGTCTTCGGGAAGTTGGCCGAGTTCTTCGAGCGACACATTAGTGGCCCCAGCTATAAATACCACACCGAACAGCAATACGAGCGTACTGAATACCTTAACTAACAACACCACTGGTTGCGACACAACTTCTACGATAAGCATACTAATTCATCCCCAACCATCTTTCGATACCATTACCTCCTTCGCTTGTGCAGGCGATACCTTAATTGTGTCCGGCATCTCAAATGCTAACATGGGTACTTACGCATGGGCCAGTTCGCCGCAACCTATCGCATTTGCCATCGCCAGCGACAGTGCGAGCATCATTAGCGCTAACAACTCCATGGATCCACTTCATCTGGTATTGCAAGGAGCCTGTTCGTTGGATACCTTGTTGATCAATATTCAGTTATTCCCCTTGCCGGTTGCGTTAATAACTAATACCAGCGATTTCCTTGATGGGCAGGTTAGCTATTGCAATGGTCAGCAATTGGTATTGAGCTGTGCAGATACGAATGCTGTCTGGACAGCGCTGGACACCGCCTTTTTGGAGCCGGACATGGCTCTTGGTGATTCATACGAACCCATGATCACTAGCACTGGAACCCATGAAATAGTGCTCACCGTTAGCCGGGATTCAAGTGGGGTAGTCTGCAAAGCGGATACTATGCTTACTGTGCATGCTTCACGCTCGTTGTGCAAGATCAGTTCATTGTACCAGTTCCCTGGCTATATTTTCATTGCTTCGTTGGATACCACTTTCAATGGCAATACACCGTTCTTCCAGTGGTTCAACGCGAATGACCCCTTAACTCTGGACACACTTGCTAGTGTTGGCAATGCGGCGGTTGCGATAATACCAGAAGCGCTGGCAGATAGCGTGATCCGCGTATTCGGATCCTACTATGGCGAAGGTCTCTGTGAGTGTAGTTCCGAGAGGTTGAACACAAAAGCGTTCTTTGGTCATGTGAACGAATTGAAGGTATACCCGAATCCGGTCGTAGAGGGCAATGTTAATATGATCATGCCGAGTTATTTTAGGGACCAGCATGTGGAAATGCAACTGATCGATCTGCTCGGACAGAGCGTGCTGAAATTGGAAATGGAACCGGGTAGCATCTTCCGAACAGTTGAAATACCCTATGATCTGGATGGAATTTACCTGATGGAACTGCGCTCTGCAGCCCATGTAGTGAGCCATAAAGTGATCGTGCGATGAAAGGATACTTCATGTCCTTCTTAGTAGGTATACTAGCTACGGTCGTAATGCCGTTGGTCGTGAATTCGCAGGATAACATTCCGATGGACTTCAACCGCTCAGAGGCAAAGATCAAAGCATTTGAGCTGGCGGATCGGTTTAACGATCTGAGCCAATTGAAGGATACACAAGGACAGAATCTTGAAGGAAGGTTTTTGGATCTATTTGGACTGAATGCGCAACTGTTGTTGGATTTTCATGCAAACGATGAGAATGCTATCGATGTTAGCCAAAGCTTAGGCCCAAAGGCGTATTGTGCAGAGTACTATTCGAAAGGAATTGACGAACCATTAGGAGTGGTCACTAAGGTTATTAAGCCGCTTACATCAGTCACGCTTTCAGGCGCCCGAGATCATTTTATTGTGCGGCTTGTTATAAAACGAACTTTCCAAAAAGTGCTAAGCAATGGTGTATTGATCGTGCCGAAAAAGCCGAAAGAAGTGTTCCAATTCATGACCGTGCGCGTGAGTAAACAAGGGAAAGCATTGATCCAGGTAATACAACCCTATTTCGAGCCATTAGAGAATGAGTGGACACTTGATCTGTACAAATTCGGCGGTGGGAAAGGTGTGATCCGGAATAGTGGTGCCACATTATTGCCCAATGATGTTAACATGGCGGTCGGTTTATTAGGTATCGGTCTTGGCTATCGTTTTTATCCTTTCAAAGGAGCTTCACCTCTGGTACGTGGTCGGTTGGGTCTTCATATAGGAGCGGGAGCAGAAAAATGGAGTTATAAGCTTCCCGGAATTGAGGCTATAGGATCGCAACAAGCTGATTATCTGGGTGCCGGTGATCATGTGACCAACCTGATCGAACTGAACATTCTGAATGACCTTGGTGGTGAGGATTTCGTGCTGAACCAGCGAAGTAGATTTGCACCGGAAAGCATAACAAGAACTTTGTTCACTTTCCGTGGCGCGGTTAGCTATGATGTGTTCAAGAAAAGTAAATGGAGCACCAACCTGGAATTCGGGTTGGGCTATGTTTCTGGTGGCAAGGCCAATGTGCACCTTAGTGCTGTGGATGACCAATTCGCAGTTTTCCAAGAAGGACCATTCGCGGGTAGTGAAGTTGCTATTAACCCCAATTCCGTAAGCTACAACGGAAACACGGTATATAGTAACACGCATGCATCTGCTTATGGGTTTGGCTCGTCCGGTACTGAATTGGATCAGGAAGTGGAATTAAGATCTACGTTCTATTGGGATGTGAGATTGACACAGTCTTTTAGAGCTGGAAAGATAAAGCTTGGGGCTTTTCTATCTTTAAGGCAACATATCACACCAAGTCTTGATAATACCGATCTACCGGCAACACAACTGAATGAGATCCGTCAGCAGGAGGTTTCTGCTAGTAGGGCGTTCGTTAAAAAGGCTACGCCTCATTTCTTGGGCTTCGGACTTAGCATTCAAAAAATAAGATAAGCATGAACATCTCACGGCATTTGCGCGTTTGGCATTTGGTGGTAAGCACGGTTGGTCCATTGTTAATCTGTGCACAGCTTCAGTTGCCCAGTGAATTGCTCCATCCGCGATATAGTATGGGGGAAAAAATGGTTAAGCTGAATGACGGGGTTGATTATCAAACTGGAAAGATTCATAGCCGCAATACCGCCGACCAAGAGTGGCATGCCTTCACCGATAGATCGGATGTGGGCATTTATGAGAATGATAAATGGAAAGAAAAAAAGACCGCTCTGCCACGCATTGGAACCATGCTAACGGTCATTAAAGAAAGTAATGAGGGAGTTGAAGTAACACAGGGAGGCTCCAAATTGGGTTGGGTGAAAAAGGCGGAACTCGTGCTTTGGCCGCATCCTCTGGTGAAGTACGGTTCTGAGGCTGTGGATCTTAAAGCGTTTATCGTGAACACGGTTGATAAAGCCTTTACTGAAAAAATTGGCAAAGACCCTACGTTGAAGGCTTTCTATCAAATTTACGATGGCCCATCCTCCAACAAGGTACTGGACACTAAACAGATCTACCAGATACTCTTTGCTTATAAATACGATGATGCGCAAGGACGTTACCTCCTTAGCAATAACTATAAACTGGATGGAGATGGGCAAATTCTTGGGTGGGTGGATCAGAACCGTGTCAAAATTTGGGATACGGCTTTAGCGCTAGAACCCAATTGGGATAACAGTGCGATGGACGAGCGAAGAAAGAACAGTCAATTCATTGCGCAAGTGTTCAAGGATCATAATGATGCTACGCGTTATTATGGTGGTGACTATAAGGTGAAACCGTTGAATCAACTTGATCCGGTCATACTGGAAAAAGATAAGACGAACGTGTCCATCCTGCATGAAAGCGGACGGTTCAGTGGCATTATTCCGCGCTTCCCTTTCTTGTCTCAGGCTAGTAACGATGCAGTGATCGAATGCGGTGCAATTGGCAAAATGAATGTTGCGAATACAGGAGCGATCAAGGGTACGAGCGATGTGGAATTCGGGTTACTCCGGAAGAAATTGGAGCGAGCACAGGAAAACCAAGGCAAGGTGAACATTGTGTTTGTTGTGGATGCAACTATTGGCATGCAAAAGCATTTCAAGTCTACCTTGTTGCCAGCCGTTCAAGCGCTTATTGCAAATACAGCAAGTGAGAAACGTAGCAATTTGCGTTTCGGAATGGTGGCTTATGCCGATGGTGATTGTGGAAGCTCAGTAGATAACGTTCTGGTGAAACGTATCAAGCTGACCAATGATCTTGATCAATTCTCCAAGTTTGCCAGCGCAACGCAAGTGAATACAAGCATTGATGGCGATGTATTGGTTGCGTCCAGGTTTGGCTTGTTATCCGCACTCAATGATCTGGGAATGAATGAAGACGAGACCAACATCATCTTCCACTTGGGTAGAACAATGGATGTGGGGAGTGATATGGTACGTAGTTTTAGTTGTACCCAAATACCCTTTGTTGATGATGGTGATCTGATCAATGCATTCTTCAATAAGAGACCAGCTATTATTTCCTTTCAGACAGCTTGGAAAAATGGCATTGGTTATAAGGGGTTCGAAGATGAAATGCAGGTGTTAATGGAGAAGGTCGCAAGTAAAATTAATGATAGCGAGAAGGAACGGTTCATAAACTATGCCCCAGGACAAGAAACACAAACAGAGGTCATCAGGAAAAAGGGGTATACAGAGATCGAGAATGCACCAACCTTGATGCGCATCTATTATCCGGACCGATCCCAGGCGGAAAGTGAATTGAGTCCTGAAGTATTGGTACAATTGATCGGTGAAGCATATGGAGAAGCCAATAAGAAAGGCGAGACGGAATTGAACATCAGGGCAAAGCTCTTCAACGATGACCAGACACTTGGTAAAGCCTTTACGGACTTCAGTTCAGAAGCTGTGATCGCCTTGAGTAAAGCTAACCTTACAACAGAGGAAATGCTCTTGTTAGCGAAAGAGCGCGTACACACGTTCCAGTTGGCAAATACTTTTCTGAAGAACAAGGACGCACAATATCCTACTTATAGGCTAGTGCTATTCATGAAACAGGGTAGCGTAGATGCATTGCGTGACCTTTTCGCACGTGTGGAAAATGCTTCTGATAGTGAAGATGCTGCGGGGCAGCGGGATATTCTTAAAAGCGCATTGGAGAAATACGCCAAAAGTATTTTGAACATTGAAGACATGGATCAGAAGGTGGATATAAGCAGATTGCGCAGCCAAATAACCGGAGTGGGGGACCATGTTGGTGGCAGCACCTCCCTACTAAGCCGCTTGAGTAAATTGGATGATATTGAAAACCTGAGTGATATGGAAGTTCAGAATTATTTCCGTGAAATTAAACGCTCGGGTCGCGAGTTCAATGATAAAGTCATAAATGTAAAAGGCGGTTACCCTTTTGTATATACCGCTGGCATTGGAGAGCGTGACAAAGAGTTGAAATTCTACTGGATCCCAATGGAATACCTGTTCTAGAGCGATCGAGCACACCGCAATGGCCACTGCTCCTGCTTTCTCCATTCGTGACCTTGACCTAGGCTATGAAATTGGTTGTACGGTGCTGCACATTCCTCATCTTACGGTTTTGCCGGGTGAGCTTACATTCGTATTAGGCCCTAGTGGTGCAGGTAAGAGTACCCTGTTAGAGAGTTTGGGTTTAATGAAGAACACGTTCCAGCCCGGCCCAAATTCTCTACTTGACCTCAAAACCGAACAAGAAAATACTATTGGTTTATTGGATATTTGGGAAGATGGTGGTGACCGCGCAACTGCGATGCGGAAAAAACATTTCTCCTTTATTTTTCAAAGTACGAACCTAATGCCCAATTTCAGCTTGGGCGAGAATATCTGCTTTACGGGCATGCTGGAAGGAGCAGACCTTGGTACTATGAAACCCAAGGCCTTGCAGTTAATGGATCAGCTCAACTTGGATCCTGCATTGTTCGACCAACCAGCTGCTATGGCCAGTGGTGGTCAGCGGCAACGTGCCGCATTCGTGCGTGCTTTATGCAAAAGGTTTGATGTGCTCTTTTGCGATGAACCTACTGGAAATTTGGACCACGAGAATGCGCTTTCATTGTTCCAACTATTGAGCAAGCATATAAAGGATAACCAATTGGCAGCCGTAATTGTTAGTCATGATGTAGCGTTGGCTGAACGTTTTGCGGATCGCATTGTAAATATTGAGCTACAGAAACGCAACAAGCAGACCATTGGAGTGGTTCAACCATGATCGAACTCCTTTTCAAAGCAATAGCTGGTAGGGGTGCCGATCACCGGGCGCTATTCTTGCGCAATGAGTTGCGCACGGTGCTTGGTAAGGGGAACAAGAATTTGAAGACCTTGGCCTACTTCACATTGCTGGCATTTATTGCCGTAGTGTTTGCAGAAGCGGGATGGAAGTACTTGGGGAAGCGCATGGATAACCCTTACGTAAAGTGGATCGATTTTCCGGTAAGCTCCGATGTGGACAGTCAATACAGAGCAATTATCCACGACTTGGATAGCTTAAAGAGCTTACAGCGGTTCACCCTTGATCGTCATAGTGGATTCAATCGCTATATTTTAGGTTTTCGCCGAGCTGATGGGCGTGTGACGGACAAAGTAAAGGGCCGCACATTCATTTCTCCAGAAGATAATTCGCTACTGGCTGCCATACTAAATGAGCAGAATGTCTTGCGTATGAATGCTCCAGGAAATGATCCGAGCACATGGACTGATACACAAAAGAAAACGGGCATCTTCATCACGGAAGAACTGGTGCGAATGATGAAATTCGATGCCGATCAGGACACGTTGTACGCGCAGTACGGCAAAGATCATTACTTGCAATTACGGGTTATCGCTGTGGTGAAGAGCCTGCCGGACCGCGCCATGTTCATGAGCAGTTATGAAATGTTCTGGGACCTCGCTCGGAGCGCAGGCACCGAATTCGATTTTTATAACAACTATCGCCAGACGGACCAACTGCAGTTCCTGGTGAAAATGGATGATGCTCAGTTCGACACAAAAGCCGCCAAAGTTCAACTGGACCAACTTGTTCAGGAACAGGGTTATGATCTTCAGGTCAAGAACATCTTGCTTCAACAATTGCCTGTACTGCAAGGTCCGTTCAATGCTACCATGACCGTAATGTTGGAAGGTGAACATGAAGTAAGCCGCACCCATGGTCTGGTGGAACTGATCACCCGCGCCAGCACTACCGAATACCTGAGGCCATTCCTACAGGAGGAGTACAATTGGGCCCGCACTGGCGACCTTAGTGGCTCCAAGGATGTGTTGGTGAGGCCCGGCACTGGCGACAACAAATACTCCTTCGTTACCCTGCACTTCAACCAGATCGACAGCATCCGTCCATTCCGCAAATACATGTTGAACAAATTTGCGTTGGACATTAATTTGGAGCAGATCGAATCGCGGGAGAACTTTCACTTGGTTACCGTGATCACCAGCATTCTGGCCATTGCACTCATCCTTTTCGCTTTGATCAGCATTTCCATGTTCATCAGCAATGTATTGCGGTCACATCTTGAAAAAATAAAAATGAACCTGGGCACCTTTATGGCATTCGGCCTTTCGCGCCAATTCCTAGTGGGCAGTTACTTGCGCATGATCCTGGGCATGTTGTTGGCCGTTTTCTTGTTTGCCTTGATGGTAGTTGGTATGCTGGATGTATTGCACGTACCATACCGTTTGCTCACACTGTTAGGCATGTCATTGAACCAAGACTTCAACGAGGCGTTCAGCGTGTTGAGCTTGAGCTTGTTCTTGCTCATCATACTTATCTTGCTGCTCACGTGGTGGAATACGCGCCGATCTGTGAATGCCGTGTTGCGCCATGCTCCCAGCGACCTCATTTACAACCGAACGGAATGAAGAACCTGCACATTTTCTCTGTGCTCTTGATCGCAATGTTAGCAAGTGGATGTGGTGCTGACAAGTATGATGAAGAAGTACAGAAAGCCGTTGAAGCGTTGGATCAGAACCCGCAGATACAGGAGCACAAAGAGGCTAAGCAGCAGGACCTGGAGGTACTCGACGAGACCGAGGTGAAGGCGTTTCACGAAGAGGTGAAGAAGCAGGAAGAAAAACGGGTTGAGCGGATCTCTGCATCACCTCTGGCTGGATTCGCGACAGAGCCAGAAAAGTTAGCAGCTCATTTGCAAGCAAAAGTTGATGATGCTGCTAATTGCAAAGGCATTGCCGAGTTGAAAGAGTTTTTTGCCAAATGCGGAGATGATCAAGTATTCAGAGAAATTTACAATGATCAAGATTACCAGCAGGATATTCTAAAGGTATTCGGCAACTTCAAGGATCTTGTGCGCAAGTGTAACAGCAAATGACCGAAGATCATAAGTAATTGTATTCGTCCTTGAAGATCTCGGCTTCTTTTAAATACGTGCAGTTCACCGTTTTGGGTGAGCGTCTTAGCAGAGGATACACTTCACCATCCAACTGGTCATTCCATCCGCGTAATTCCTTGATCAATGCGTTGTCCATGAAAAAATACGGAGCTATATCCGAGTGGGCAACCATGTTATCAATTACACCGCTTGCTTCTAATGGTGTGCCTTTGTAACTCTTGTTATCATTAGGTTCGCGTTCGTTATAGCCTTTAAGGCAGGCTACCAGCATGCGCCCAAAACTGGCGTATGCCTTTCCCCGGTCTTCGCCGATCTGTAAGCGGCTTGCACGTTCGTTGATGTGGGTCAGAAACAGGTTTACTCGGTCGCGGTTCGATCGGTCATCCGGCGTTTGGTTGCGCAATAATTCCATTGCTTGGTTTGCATCGGCAAGGATCCAAAGAAATTCAAGTAGTTCCTTACCTCGTGTGTCCAACAAGCGTTCAATACCATTGTCCTGCGCGTTGCTCAGGTTGTCTGCCAAAGAACCTAACTCGTTCCTGCACGCATGCAATATTGCCCGTGCAAAATAGACCGAAGCCTCGCTGCTGCCGTTCTTGTTAGCAAGTGCATAGTAGTTCGCAGCCTCCTCCATATCATCTATCATAACATAACAGTGCGCCACCTTACGCTCCACTAATGCCTTTTGGTAATTCTTCTTTTCTGCCTTTTTGAACTCCTGTATTGCCTGGTTATAGAACCCTTTGCGACTAGCGTCGCCTAGCGTTGCCGAATCAGTATCCGCGATCCATTGGCTTATGAACCCTGTTTTGAAGGATCTGATCCCGGTAGTAGGTTTGGTTGCGCTTACGTATTTTCGCCAATACTTGCGCTGCTTGACGGCATCCTTGGCAAGGTTACCTTTTACCATGAGCAGGTCCGGGTCGTTCTTCCACTGCTTCAAACCCGTAGTAACAAGTTCTTGCGCTTGGGGTATTTGGGCAATGGTATTCAGATAGGTTGCTTTTGCCGCATGTGCTTTTGCTTTTTCTGCGCCATCCAGTGTTCTTGCTTTTTCAATAGCTGTAGTCGGGTCTTGCCCAAGTGCACCTTCTACCATTGCTAGTTCCAACCATGTTGTGCTAGGGTCAGGTGCGCTCCCCTCTTTAAGCATTTGCACGTAACAAGCTTGCGTAATGGATAAGTAGCCCAACTTTTCCGACTTTTCCGCTAGTGCCAAAAGACGTTCTGGGGTGGGTGCCAACATAGCACCAATGAAATACCCCTTCATAGCTTCCTGGTGCGAATTCACGAAATGCATTTCCTTACCGTAATTGAACCATGGCAATGCGTAATTATCCGTAAGATATTGGCTCATAACTGCTTGTCCGTTCAATATCCGGTACATGTCCATGCTCTCCAACGCTTCGGAATACTGTCCGGCTTTTGCCTGTGCGAAAAAGCGGATCAAGTAGATCTCCTTAATGACGGGGCAGTTTGCCGCTTGCTCTAAACTTAGCAGTGCTTTGGGTAGGTTCTCTTCCACCAAGGTATAATACCACGCGTTTACTAAATACGCCTGAATTTTTACCGGCTCATTCGCTTGGTTGTACTTATTCAGAACACTAGTTACTTTTGGTGGAACATCATCAGGGGTTTTTTCCAACATGGTAAGCAATTCCCTGATCTCAATGTCGCCCAGATAGATCGAAGTGTTCTGTGTCTTTTTAGGTAGGTAGAAAGGCAATGACTGAAATAGTTCCGTTGATCTAAGAGTAGCCGTGTTACGAAGTTCAGTCGCTTTTGTAAAATTCGTTCGGGTGTCTTTCTTCATACCCGATTCCAGTTCGGATTCGATCTGCCATTTTAATACAGGTCGCACAATGCGCTGCAATTGTTCCGATGAGCATAGGCTGCTGCTGGCAGTGCTCAATGGAGATGAATCCGCGTCAAGAAATACCGGTGTATGCAATGCCCATGGTTCAAATGTGCTTGTGTTGAGCAATGGCGGGAGGTCGTCCGGTGAACGAGCTGCTTTAAGCTGTTTCATCAAACAGGTGCTTTTCTCCGGAACAAAACTCACTTCATACGTTGCATAGAAGGGGCCCGAAAAGGACTTTTCAATTCCGTTATTCTCATTGTGGAATTCAGCAGCAAAGTTCAACACGCCACTTACGTCTATCCGTTGCACTCCATTTTTCTCGTATAGGTCAGAGAACTGAAGTGACTGGAAAAAGAAGGGTTCGTGCAATACCGTGATCAGGTTCAGATCACGCTCTAAGTTGAAAACCACATCCTGTGCTCGCTGAGCAGCATAGCGTGGTGCGAAGTTCTTATTGTCGAACAAGGCCAGTTCCATCGTGCAATCCTTGGTAAAAAGATCACTTTCGTTGTATGGGGATAGCATACCGCCAAATGATGAAGCATTGCTCTTGACTGCGGTGCCAATATGCACCATATCGTTAAAGGCAAATAAATTGTTGAGCACCAACGAGCGTGCCATGTATTCGTGCAGATCGGTGCTGTTGGTCTGTGCTGCTGACCCACCCACAAGTGTGCAGGCTAATGTGAGGGACGTTAGAGTGCGTAGTTTCATGGTGCAATGGGACCCAAAGGTCGTAACGGATGGTCAGAGTGGGAAATATAGCAATAACAAACACTATCCGTGGCTGATCATGATGTTCATCCCTTGCATCGTGCCGTTGGTGAACACGAATTGCCATTTCATAAGCCGTTAGTTACTTTCACTGCGCAAGATCCAAGACCATGAGCAAACCCGCAGCACGAATAGGCGATATGCACGTGTGCCCGATGGTAACACCGGGAACACCGCCCATACCGCATGTGGGTGGACCTATAATAGGGCCAGGTTGTGCCACGGTGTTGATCGGCGGTATGCCTGCCGCAGTGATGGGTGATATGTGCGTATGTACAGGACCGCCCGACACGATCACGCTAGGTTCTACTGGAGTATTGATAGGGGGGAAACCAGCAGCGCGCTTGGGTGATATGTGTGGGCATGGCGGGGCTATTGTAGTAGGATGCCCAACTGTACTGATCGGTGAGATCTCACCAGGTGGATTGGCGCTAATGCGCTTGATGCTCATTGCCATGTTATTGAAGATCAAGGGCTTTGAAGGAGGAGAAGCTGGAGCGCTGGCGGTAAGGCAGATGCTAAGCTTACAACAAGCCGCTGTGAGTGGTGCGGCTTTCTGCGAGGTGTGTGAAGCTGCTAAGAATAATGGCAGTTCAGGTACCGGAGCATCACGTGGTGGTAAAGCCGACGCTCCCGGAGTACAACCAGTGGAGCAAGAAGTAAAGAAGATCAACTCGATCTACTTCACCGATACGGAGGGCAATCGGATTACCGAGGTGGAGGAGGAAGAAACCGTGATGCTGACCATTGAAGGTGAGAATATTGGGGGCGAGGAAGTCTTGATCACCCTTTACGACAACTCCGGGGACTTCACTTATCAAGGGAACTATATTGAGAATGATCAGCTGAAGGTTTCCATGCCTAGTGATAAGCACCAAGTTGAATTAGGAATTAAAATGAATACAGCATAATGCCGTCTATTTTCCTCACATCTAATACCCGTGTTACAGCCACTGCTAATGCATTGAAGCTGCCTAAACCCGAAGTGATCGCCTTGTTCAGGTTAAAGTCTGATTATAGTGGTGAATTCGGCTTTGATTGGATCAGATGTGGGGATACTGCCTATTTCTGGGATACGGATTATGAAGATGTGGTAAAGAAGCACTTCACCGATGCAACTGAGACAACTTTTGAAATGGATGGCAATGAGAAGGGCGGTCATTACGCTGCAGTACTTGACTTAGATGGTAAGAGTTTTCAGTATGAGGCGCTCAAACGTCAATATGCTAAATTCAGTTTGCCTTGGGCTGAATTGAATGATGATGGTGACCTGATCCCAGCTGAATACATCGTGCCGTGGGTATCACTTTACAAGGACTGTAGTGCTGAATTGAACATAAAGGTGGTTATTTCACGCGGAGCCGACCACTTGGCATTCGATTCCAATGATAATTACTTGATCGAACCTTCGGTGATCGATGTTAAAGGAAAGAACGGGCAGGAAGACCTTGATGTTACATTGAGGATCACTTGTATTGAAGAGCACACAGCAGATCTGGAATTGGTTATGCGTGCATATAAGAATGAACGCCCTGCTGCTTTGGAATTAGTAATGCAGGCCTATGACAGCGAAGTGTTCGAAAATGAAAGTGAAGGTGTACTGGCAGGTAAGCTCAAAATGTGGGCGAACGGCCCAGCGAAACGAAAGAAGAAAAAAGTTGTATTTGTGCAGGTGCTGACCCCAGAAATCGTGCCGGGTGAAGGAGAGCGTTCCTATGATCCTAGTAATGAAAAGGTCAGAGTCAACAGTTATACCAGACAAGCGTTGATCGAATTGGACGAAGATTCTGAAGTAATCACAATGGACCTAATTGAAGAGGATGACTTTGGTCAGTTCATCCTTAATGGGAGGGTAGTGAACAGAAGCACCGTTGATGACTCGACCCTTGATGCCTATTTGAAAACCAAACTTGGCTTGGAGAAAGATGGTAAGTTCGATGCCACCTTCTTCAAAGCATTCTATTTTGGGGAAGGAGGACTTTCTGGCGCTTCCGGTGGGGGACTAAGCGGTTATTCGCGTCTTGGAGCTGACTTTGTTGTAGTGTTCAGTTCGGCGAATCAGCAGACTGCGTCTCATGAGATCCTGCATTCTTTCAACTTGCCACATTCATTCACTAATAAAGAATCAAGTGGGCATGCCCTGTTTACCTACGAAGCACTTAAAACGGAAAACTTGCTGGACTATTCGCACCAAGTTACCGGTCATACGAATGATCGACGCTCTTTGTGGTACTGGCAATGGGTAAAAGCTAACGACTCGATCACTTGAAATGAATTGGAGAACGACGCTTTCCATCCTAATAATGGCCTCTCTTGCAAATTGTGTAGCCCAAAAGAACATGAACATGGTACCATATGTAGATGATAAATTCAGCACATTCGATATTAAGGCCTTCGATCAAGAACGTGTGGATAGGAAGCGGGTCATTCAAAAGGATGGGATGTATATCGAAGAGGAGATCCAATCTTACGGTTATATCCGCAGAACATATCACAATGATTCTTACTTCAAGGTGAACGAGAAATATTACGCAACTGGCGGGATCAAGACCAGAGCACTCCTGTTCAATTCAGGTTCTGAACGAGGTTTTCGCTATGAGTTCAATGAGCGTGGTAGCGTTGTGAGCCGAGAAGATACAGACACCGGTTATTCATTCACATGGGATGATGTGATCGCTTATTGTAATGATCGGGCCATACCATTGGTCAAAGGATATGTGCATGGCGGATGGCAGACCATGATCAATAAGAATAAGAACGATGAAGGTATTGCGGTTTGGGTGGTCACGTGGAAGAAAGGGTTGAGTAGATTGGAAGAGATCACGTTGGATGGAGCAACAGGGGAGCTACTTAATACCAGAGATCTGGAATTCGTTGACCCATGATCATCGCCACACAGCAACTCGAAGCTTTTGGAGCCCAACACAAGGAGGCGTTCATTGCGAAGACGCTCGTTTTTTTGCGAAAGGAGTGTGCGCAGTGGGCTATGGATAAGGAAGACGCAGTCATTATGGAGTCTATTGAAAACATGATCTACTTCGCCAAGAGATACGATGTGAAGAAGGAGATCAATGTGCAAAAGTTGCTTTATCACTGGATCCAGTCTGAACTTGAATTGCCATTCGAGCAGCCACTGAAAGATGCTTTGATGCAGGAAAACGTAAGTGAGGATAAACGGGTTAAGGACATGATCAAAAAAACGAAAGGGTCATGGGGCTAGATAGTATCATAAGTGATATGTTCGATAGGGGGCTTGGAACGGTGATCCCTACGCTTACGGTTTCTTATCCCCATATTAAGAGAGCCTATTTCGCCAAAGTATCGGTGGGTGATGACATGACCATTGAGCGGATAACAAGGGCCGCTGTTACCGCTCGTGTTCACTTAGTAGTGGAAACGGAGAATTTTAGAAATAGAACGCTCAAGGTGAACATTAAGCAAGGCATTGAACGGGTGGTCGCAGATGTAAACGCTGTAATTGCAGTTCAGGTAGGAGATGAACACAAAGGCTTGATCGAGATCCAAGTAGGCCAATTCGCTTCAGAGACAAATGCTAACAATAGGAATGAATTCTTGGATCATGCGATAATTGCCATCGAGTTAAAAGCTTCATCTACAGAAGCAACCAGACACTGGGATGAGGCCATTTTAGGAGCAACAGGACAAGCAGCGCCATTGTACCTTCTGGTGGATGCCCACACAGGGAATACAGATGTGCCGCAGTGCAGATTCAGCTATTACGGACGGAACGAGGGCACGGATTCCATGCGCAACCTTTGGTTGGATATGGATGGCTTATGGTTTCAACTCAAGAGAACGCCTGCACCTTGGATGGAAATAGCCAAAGGCGAAATAGGACAACATGAAGCCGGCGGGACAAGGATCAATCCCCGAATACAACAGTATTTTGATGCATCAGGTTACTGGGGCACAGATGATACCGGTGCGGAAAATGCTTGGTGCGGATCATTTATCGCATGGGTTATGACCCAGCATGGTTCAGCTCTTCCAAGAGCCTCTTTCCGTGCTAAAAGTTGGAAGGAATTTGGAAGACAGATCGATGAACCTATTTACGGCGCTATTGGTGTTAAAACTAGGACCGGTGGTGGCCACACATCATTTGTGGTGGGCAAGAGTATAGATGGCCAGTGGCTATTCATGTTAGGTGGAAATCAAAGAAATGAGGTGAATGTATCAAGGTATGCGAGAGATGTTTGGTCGCACTTCATGGTCCCATCGGACTACGATGTGGCAGGTGCCGAACTTCCGGTGTATGATCAAAGTGCAGTTTCAGCAGGAAGTGAGGCATGACGACCAAATGGCATATAGCGATCCTTTGTTCCTTCATATTGGCGGCTTGTTCAGGTCAAGAACATGCGGAACAGGATCTTGAGCTGTCGTTGGTGGATGATATGCCAATAGCATTGGAGAATAACTCCATGCAGAACATGCACCTGACCAAAATGCTTGAAGCAATGGAATATACTATGAGGTCCACCACTTATTGCGCAATGATCAAGCAGGATCATGTACGCCGCTTTGCGCTGCACGGAGATGCTGAGAACGAGGAGAAGCTGATCTACCAAGCAACTGTATTTGAAACTTACCGAGGGAAAGAAGAGATGTTGATCGAGTATGAAATGGTTGTTGAAAAAGGGGAAGATGCGCCCCTGGAACCCGCACCGGCCATCATTTGTTTGTGTGTTTTGGAGGGGAAGTATTATTGGCCTGGTACCGGATCCATTTTTCCAGCTGATGTTGCACACGTTACTAAAGCGAGGGAGCTCAGTGCCGTGGGATTCGAAGGATCACCAGGCACCTATTGTAAGAACGGGAATAACTGAGATCGAAAATGGGAAACGTACGCGTATTGCATAGAAATGAGTTGGACGAAGAGCCTGCATATTCAGGTTCGCAGGATGAAGTTGGATCAAGCACTTCAGCATGTCCTTATTCGGCACAGGATCCAGTACAGCGCATTGTTGAAGCCTATTTCACAGATCCCGATGGCACACGCATACAAGATGTTACAAAAGAGCGCGAGGTACGGTTGGTCATAACATCCGAGAATATGTCCGGGGAAGATCTAGTGATAGACCTGCCACCCGGAACACCAACTATGCAAGTGGGTGGACAGCTTGTAGAGGACGAACAAATTATGATCTTAAGTGTGGGTAGCGATACCGAGGAGGTAGTGTTGGAGCCTCAAGTTATACCCAAGGACGTAACCGTTGATGATCCAGACCCCGAAATGCCCAAGGTCGTTTCAGTAGAGTTCTTGAACGGTTCGGATAAAGATGTGGCAACGGCCAATATGGAACAGTTCGTCAACCTTCCCAGAAATGAAAAATGGGTAGATGGTGAGAAAGTGAAGAATATGGACCGCTTGACGGACTTGCCAAGGATACTTGTGAAATTTGATAAGCCAGGTAGGCATTCATTTACCGCCAAATTGGTGCCGGGTACAAATAATCTAACATATAGTGAAGACGAGAAAAAAAGGAACCCCCACTTTGCTCATGAAGAGCGTACGCTCAGTTACATAACTAGTGGAGATGGCACTTTGATCATCTCCAATTTGAAACTCAGCTCAGGTGGTAACGATACGTTTAAAGTTTCGGTTATTGATAAGAAGGGTAAGGAAGTGCAGTCAACGGTTGGTCTTACAACTAAGAGGCTTTTTTATTTGGTTGAGTTGAAAATGAAAGGATTGACATCGATCACTCCCAACCTGAATGGTGCGATCAATGAATACGCCAAACACGGTGTCGAATTATTGATGCTACCTGCTGCAGAAATGGAGCACATGGAGAATATTGATGATGACGAGCAAGCTCAAGTTACAGCTTTTGAGAATAAGTGTAAGGAAGCTTTTAGAGCTAGCAAGGCTGCCGATAAAAACCCCTATGCAGTTGCCATTGCTTATACCGATCATTTGGCTATTAAAGACGCAGAGCGAACCCTTGAATTGGAGGATGTGGCTGTTGGGCCAAAGGTTGCACCCGTGATTATTCAAATAAGAGGACCGGAAAAGGGAAGAACTGATGCTATTAAAGATAGACCATTGTGGAAAAATATCAGATCTGAAGAAGGGTGGTTCGTCAGTTGTCAATTTATTCCTGAAGGTGGAGATGTTGCCAATGCCGTTGATATAAGTGAAGATCATTGTCTACCTAAGAGTTCACAGAGATCGACTACTTACTTTGATCGAGTGGAGGTAAAGGTCGATGATCTGGTTGCCGCGAAGGGTACTATTAGATTAAAGGTCCATTGGGTCGCTATGTTTGTGGGTGGGTTGACATTTGCAGGAAATTTGATATGTGTTTGTACAAGGGTTCGGTGGGGTAGTCTTCCCTCAGACTTGCAAAACATAGTAATTACCCATGAATTGGGGCATCAAATTGGTATGGCATCCAACGCTTATGAACGACTACCGGATCAGATTGCGACTTATTATTCCAGTAAAAAGGGCCATTATGGACAACATTGCCATCATGGAATTCCAGCGGGGCAAGCACGATATGATAGTGTTACTGATAATGGCAAGCACGACTGTGTAATGTATGGTGCAACCAAAAAATCTGCCTTTTGTGAACATTGTAGAGTCGCAGTACAAAAAGTTGATCTAAGCAGGGGGGTGAGATCGATCTGAATAAGTCAAGTATGAATGCAAGGAACTATGATCATAGGATCATACTATTATTCATTGCTGTAGCTTTCGCTTTGCTTCCATCTTGCTCGAACAGAATAAAAGGCATGGAATACAGACCTAAAGAGTACTCAAAAGTGATCATCGATCACGATGAACCCAACGACTGTTCGCCAGAGGAACCACCTCCAGGTTGGAGCGGCATTGAAATTAACGTGCCTGAAATGGCCATTGTAGAAAGACGGGATATCTTACCGGTGATCCCTATTTGCGGTTACTACAAATTGAAGGTGGTGGATATGGAACGGACGGATGCACCTATGAAGATCGTAATTCGGGAATTGAAGACGGATTCGATCTTTGTAGGATCAGTGATCCGTCCTCAAAAGAATACTCCACTTCTCCCAGAACGCCCAGAAGGCTTTGAGCCTGAACCAACGGATCCCAGACTGAAGGTAGGTGGTTTCTTCAACACGAATGCAATGGATCATGTGCCGCTGAGAATGGAACCTGGTGAGTTTGAGATCTACATTGAATATGGCGGGCAAACTTCCAATATCAAAAAGATACTGGTAAAGTTCAACTGATCGTAATGTCAAACACCTTCACCCTCTTCGATGCAGCATCCCTGCATGGTTCCATCCACCAAGCCAAAGAGCATTGTTCTGAGCATCAATGCCTCTACATCGGCGATAGCGAAACCGTACTCGGACACGTAGCTCCATGGTTGTTCGATGCTTCGCATTCACCAGGATTTAAGCGGTGGGTAGGCGAAGAAGCCCCAGGTAAGAACTGGGGCATCATCGTTCAAAGCCATGCAACTTTAGAAGAACTGCACCATCATTTTCGCCAGTTCCTTATGGTAACCACCGAAGAAGGCAAGGAACTCTATTTCCGCTTCTACGACCCGCGTGTATTACGCGTATTCCTCCCCACCTGCGATGCCGAGCAACTACAAGAGTTCTTCGGCATCGACTTGGTTGATGCGTTCGTGATGGAGGATGAAGCGGGCAATATGATCCGGTTCACACTTGATGGCGGTGCGTTGTACAAGCAAGAGTTGGGCATGGACCTCAAGGGTTTCCTAGCTGTCCGGGAGAAAGAACTGGCAGAAACCATTGCCAACACGGAACGTGTGGCTTGTGCTCCCGCCAATTCTCCCGCTTGATCCTATTCGACCAGCACCTTCTGCTGCCCTAGGATATTCTGCTGCTCGTCCGCAAGGATCAGTAGATACGTACCGGGTCGTAGTTCGCTTACCTGCAATTGAGCCATGCCTTGCGAAGGGATCCGAATTGGAGTCGTTACGGTTCTGCCTATCACGTCTTGCAGCCAAGCAATTGCAGGTTCTTCCATGGAAGACTTGATCACGACAAGATCTCTGGCAGGGTTAGGATATGCCGTAAAGCCACTACCTGGATCATCAAGAACTCCCAGTGCAGTAGTAAGATCGATGAACGTCACTGTTGCGGAATCCACGCAACCAGGAAAACTGGAATAGGTGTAGGTGATGTCAATGTTACCACCTGGCAACATGGAAACGATTAGGCTGTCATCCACAACACCAGGGCCTGAGTACGTGCCGCCGACCGGCGAACTGCCAGTGAGCAAGATGTTCGTCGGCGGGATGTTAGTGGAAGGAGGAGCGAACGTGACGGTCGGAAGCGCTGCTTGGTTTACGAACAGATACACGGTATCATGCAAGTTTGAGCTTAGGAGGAGGTCCAGCGCACCATCGGCGTTCACATCGGCCACTACATGGGCTGGGTTGCCGTAAGCGCCTTGCGCACCAAAGGTCATGATATCACTGGATAGGGTCAATTGATCAGCATTATGGATCGATAATTCCATTTGCCCGACGTTGAACCCTTTGGAGACGATTTCAATGTCTCCATCACAATCCATATCCAACTTACGGGTATACTCGGCCCAGTTCGGTCCATTAGACAGACTTTGGACGAAGTAATGAACAGAATCCGGATGGCTGATATAATAGGACTGCGAACCGAGCAGGTCTTCAACGCCATCAGAATTGATGTCGTGTACCATCAGGTCGCGAATCCCTGCCATTTGCAAGGTAGTTGGTGTAGTAGCCCATGAAGAGCCATTTACGCCAGGTATTACGTATAGAACATCGAACTCCGTATCGGATCCAAGGTGAACGATATCCCGCCACCCATCTCCGTCCCAGTCGATCATGACCACTTTGGTATTTAAGGGAATATCATAGGGTGAGAGCAAGGGAGCGGTCATTTTGTTATAGGCGTTGCCATTCTTCTTGTAATAGTGGAAGAATGAACCCTGTTGGATCTTCCATATCAATTCCATTTGGCCGTCATTGTCCAGATCATACGGTGCCAAGTAGCCATTGTCCAACTGATGCGATACCATGTACTCTGCATCTATCAAGACAGTATCCAATGACATCATCGTCAGCATGCCGCCATCATTCACGTACAAATAAATGGTGTCCCCATGGGTCATGAACACATCATGATCCTGGTCATCATCAACATCCTGTAAGTACGAGATCTGCGCATAGCCTGGCAACGGCATGATCAGTTGAGATGTTGGGAAATGCCCGGTACCGTCATTGGATCGAAAAGCGATTCCGGTGTTCAGTCGCTCGATCTGATCCGCGCCGGGTAGAGCGTCCCATTCCACCAAGATTTCCGGTACATCGCATTCGATGCAGTAGACCGATGGAATGGTGTTCCATTGACCGTGACCGATGGTCGAGAAAAGTAGTAAGCAGGATAGGAGAGTGTGGCTTCTCATTATTGGGAGGGTTTTGGTAAAGCCTCCACAATGTAATCCAAAGCGGGGTAACTGTCGTTGAAACGTCTAAAAATATGGAATCACAGCCAGCACGTCTTTCAACTATGAAGGCCCATCACTTTAGCAACGCCGCCATCGTTATGATAAGGAACTTGATCGAACGTCGCGTTCCCATCCTAGCAACTTAGCTGCCTTGTTGTCCGCGTGAACCCAATATGCTCCAACCCGCGATACCGATCCGCGCGAAGAAGTAGCGCCAGCTCACGCCCACCACGCCTAAACCATAAGTCATGCTGCGACTGAAATTGATGCTGCTCGCTTCATCGAAGTATTTTGTTGGGCAGGTGATCTCGGCGATCTCGAACCCCTTCCAGAATACCTGCGCGATCATTTGGTTATCGAATACGAAATCGTCCGAACATTTGTGGTAGTCACATGCATCAAGGACTTCGCGACCAAATGCCCTGTAACCCGTGTGATATTCGCTTAATTTCTGCCCCATAAGGATGTTCTGCGTGAGGGTAAGCAAGCGGTTCGCGATGTATTTGTACACCGGCATGCCTCCTTTCAACGCTCCATTGCCCAAGATGCGCGACCCGAACACAACGGGATACACATCGTTGCCGATCAATGTGATCATGCTCGCCAGCAGCTTCGGCGTGTATTGATAATCCGGATGCAACATCACAACGATATCAGCATTCAATTCCTTCGCCTTGTCGTAACAGCTTTTCTGATTGCCGCCGTAACCGGTATTCTTCTTGTGCATCACAATGTGGCGAATGCCGAGATCGCGGGCTACTTGAACGGTATTGTCCGGACTCTTATCGTCCACAAGCACAACATCATCCACCAGGTCGAAGGGGATCTCCTTGTAAGTTTGTTCCAGGGTCAGTGCTGCGCGGTAAGCGGGGAGCACTACAACTACTTTCTTGCCTTGGTACATGTTCGTGTGTTGTCGTTCAGCTAGGTCTGCGCAAAGATGCGGTCTTCGGCCGGAATGGCGGATCAACCTTCATCGGGTCCGTTCCGCAATGCTCACAATGTATACGCCACTCAGCACCAATGTGATCATGGCGAGCTGTGGTGGGGTCACACGTTCGCCATCCAATACGCCCCAGACGATGGCAACCACAGGCATGAGGTACGTAACGGATGAAGCGCGCAATGCGGTGGTATATTGCAGGAGCTTGTTCCACAGGACCAGTGCCAAGGCGCTGCTCAACGTAGCGAGTATGGCGATATAACCCAAAGAAGTCCAAGCCTGGGGATTGGTGCGCAGGGTTTCCGGTAAACCGCTGCCCAAGGCCAGGCCGAGACAGATCGGGCCGACGAAGGTGAGCGCCAAAGCAGCCGTTGCCGTAGCGGGCAGGGTGTACAAATACCGCTTAACGATGTTTCCACTGATGCCATAGCACAGCGCTCCGATCACGGGCAATAGCGCATAGAATGACCAAGCAGGTGTTCCATCGCCGCGTTTCACCCAGATCAACCCTGCTGCACCGATCAACCCGAGAATTATACCGATAACATGTGCACCGCGCATGCGGATCCCGAACAAGAGCGCTCCGACGAACATGGTCATGAGCGGGGTTAGGCTATTCAACATGCCGGAAAGTGAGCTGTCGATCCTGCTTTGCGCCGTGGCGAAAAGGAATGCAGGAATTCCATTCCCCAGTACTCCTGTGCCGATCAAGGGTAACCAATGTTTGCGCATCAATCCGAAATGTTTGAACAATAGCGGTGAGAGTGCAAGCCACGCAATTGCCAAGCGGCTGGTAGCGACTTGCCAGGGCGTAAGAACCGCAACGCCATCGTGGTACAAACCCCTTTTCATAAGAATGAAGGAGGTGCCCCAGATCAGGGCCAGAACGACCAGCAGGAGCCAAATAGTGCCCGAGTTATTGTCTTTTTTTAGGGTCATTTAACTGGGCGCGAAGGTATCTCCTATAACATACCGTCGTTACCTTTGTAACGTTTCAGCATTGTATGCGTCATATCTGATACAAATCCCAACACAATGATCTCCCGAACCGCTCTCCCGATACTCGCTACTGGTCTATTGCTTTTTGGTTGCGGCAATACCACAGTTGAGGATACCACCATGAAGGCGGCTGCCAACGTGGTTCGTACCGTTCAGGAAGTTGGGATCAGTTCCGGCGTACCTGTTACCAGTGCGGATATTAGCATTGACGGGATGTCCTGCGAGATGATGTGCGGTGGTTCCATCAAAAAGGCATTGGCCAAACTCCCAGGCATAACAAGCACAAAGATCGAGTTCATTGAAGGCGATGAACAGGATCACGCCATCATTTCTTATGATGACACAAAGGTGACTGACGCTGAAATGATCGAAGCGATCCAAGCCTTGCATGATGGACAGTACAAAGTGATGGCTGTGAAGGTCACCAAACAGGTGAAAAGTGCGACATCCAGTAACAAAGAAGCGGTTAAGCCGAAGGAGAATGGTCCTGTAGCCGCAGCTTCATGCGCCCCAACTTCTTCCATAATTATCCCAAGCCTGTTCGCGATCCTGACGCGGATCCTGGTCCGGTGATCCACACAGTTCCATCTTGTAAAAGGGAGTTTCGGCTCCCTTTTTTTATGCGTGTAGGTGCTAGTTTTGCCGCTTCAATGAAAGATCAGGGACAAACTCGATTAAAACCAGTTGTCACTTGGCTGCTCACGGGTTGCATCCTGATCGCCTGTATGGTGGCTATCGGTGGCATTACCCGCCTTACGGATAGCGGCCTCTCCATTACCGAATGGAAACCGATCATGGGTGCATTGCCACCCATGAACGATGCCGAATGGACAGAGGCCTTCGAAAAGTACAAAGAGATCCCGGAGTACACGCTGACCAACCCGCACATGGACATCGCGGGTTTCAAACGGATCTTTTTCTGGGAGTACCTGCATCGCAATTGGGGTAGGATGATGGGGCTGGTCTTTGCCATTCCGTTCGTGCTGTTCTGGCGAAAGGGTTTGTTGAAAGGCTGGCTTTGGAAACGCAGTTGGGTGATCCTGATCGGTGGTGGACTTGTTGGTGCGCTGGGCTGGTTCATGGTCGTTAGTGGGCTACAGGAACGTACCGATGTGAGCCATTACCGCTTGGCCATCCACCTCTGTGCGGCGTTCACGGTGTTCGCCATTGTGTTGTGGACGGTTCTTGATATCAAGAAGGGTAGGCGAACGTTCAAATCCAACGGTTCACGCGAAGGTAAATGGGCGCGAGGCCTGCTGGTCCTGTTGCTATTACAGATCGTTTGGGGCGCATTCACCGCAGGGCTGGATGCCGGCCACATGTACAATACATGGCCGCTGATGAATGGCGAGATCATGCCCGAGAACGTGACCGCATTCGGGAGCTTGCTCAAGGACTTCACCGACCACCGCGACGGCGTGCAATTCGTTCACCGCTACTTCGCGTGGGTGGTAGCGCTTGCATTCGTTTGGTACGGTGTACGCTTCAGGAATACCCCCGATCTTGCCGCACCTGCGAAGTGGCTGATGATCGCCGTTGGACTGCAATTCGTTCTGGGTGTGTTCACGGTGTTATCGCACGTGCATATCGCCCTTGGCGTTGCGCATCAATTCGGAGCGCTGCTGCTACTTGCTGCCGTGCTTTGGGTCATGCACAGTACCGGTATCACTTCCAACGCAGCGTAGCAGCCAAATGACGCAGGTCATCACGGATCCGATCCGTTACGGGCGCAAGTGAATCGGCATTCGGACGCACATCGAAATACAGCGCACCGTAAAGGAAATTGTCCGTGCTATCGGTGAGGTAGAACACGAACGGGCTTGCAACATCACCTTCCACATCGAAGAGCGTTCCGAATACCCGCACACTGTCGCGCACCACGCGTTCGTTGCCGATCTTCAACGCTTTGGCACCGTGTGAATTCTTGAACTCATGCGCGTCGGCGATCAAATTGTTCAATTGGCCACCAACAGGACTCCATGTCAGATGGACCGTCGCGCGTTGCTGCGGAAAGCGCATATCATACCAGCGCGCATCGCTCTTCGCATCACGCTCGGCCATTTTCACGTAGGTCGGGATCTCTGCGGATAGTCCGTTTGAACTGTTCCAACGCTCGTATTGTTTTTCGGGAAGGTCGATGCGGAAATAACCGCGTGGTTTCGGAACCGGATCTGGTGTGCAGCCAGTGGCAAGGACCACCAAGATCACGGTGGCTCCTAGCAGCACACGCCACTGCGCCGAGATCCTATGTTCGCTGGTACTACTCATCAACCACAACACGCATGATCATCTTCACCCGTCGGATCCGTTTGTTATCCGAACCCTCCACAACGAAGGTCCAATTTCCGAAATCAATGCGCTCGCCCTTTTTCGGGATACGACCGGTCTGTTCCAGTATGAAACCACCCAACGTTCCGCTATCACCTTTGTGTTCCTCGAAGAGTGTACCGTCGATGCCCAACACACGGTAAACATCCGTCAGTGCGGCTTTTCCTTCGAATACCCACGTGCGGTCATCGAGCTTGCTGTACCACAGGTCCTCGTCATCGTATTCATCGGTGATGTCACCCACGATCTCTTCGATCACATCCTCCAACGTAATGATCCCGCTTGTTCCGCCGTACTCATCCACCACTACGGCCAAGTGGACCTTCTCGGTCTGGAACTCCTTCAACAGGTCATCCAACTTCTTGCTTTCCGGCACGAAATACGGTTCACGGATCAGGCTCAACCAATCGAACGCCGGTTTCTCGATATGCGGTAGCACGTCCTTGATGTACAGCACGCCTTTCACCGTGTCCAAGGTTTCTTCATAGATCGGCACACGCGAGAATCCACTCTCGACAATTGCCGCCAACAATTGTTTGAAATCCAATTCCTGTGCGAACCCGACGACCTCCGTCCGGGGGCGCATGATCTGGCGGACCTCGAAGTTGCCGAACTTCACGATGCCGCGCAGGATCCGCTGTTCCTGCACGCTCGAGCTTTCATCCTGAGTAAGGTCCAGCGCGTGGCCTAATGAATCCACGGAAAGGGTCTGCTTCTGCTTTTTGTTGTAGCGTTTCTCAATGAAATTCGTACTGCGCACCAATGTCTCGCTCAGCGGACGGAACAACCAGCGCAACGTGATCAACAGACCGGACATTCGTTTTGCAATGCTTATCGGCTCCGTACTTGAATACACCTTCGGGATCACTTCACCCACCAACACGATCAAGAACGCCACGGCGGATACATGCACCGTGATGGCCAAGTAGTGCGGCATCGCCGCCACATCCCACAACTGGGTAACGATGAACGTGCTAAGGACGATAATGCCCATGTTCACGAAGGCACTGGAGATCAATATCGTGGCAAGCAACCGACGCGGTTTCGCCAGCAGTTCCATCACACGGATTCCATTCTTCCCACCACGCTCTTTCAGTTCACGCAAGTGCTCCGGCTTCAGCGAGAACAACGCAAACTCACTGGCCGACATCGCCGCTGTCAACAGCAACAATGCACCAATGATCACCAGATAGATCACCACCGCCGGACTCATGCTCAGCAGCGTGATCAATAGTAAATATGAGGACGGAGGTTCCAACGAATTTTTGGTTTACGCTATAAAGTCAGGGGTAAGCGCATGGCGCAAGTTAAACGATGGCTCCTTCTTGCACCGTCATTCCGGGCCGCGACCCGGAATCCCGCACTCTAGAACGGCAGGTCATCATCATCATCGGCGCCTTGGCCAATGGGCGTTTGCGCGGCGCTGGATGTTTCCTTCGCTTGTGACTGAGGTTGTTGTTGACCGCTATTCCCACTGCTACTAGCACCGCTGTTGTCACTTGCGCGATCCAGCATGGTCAGTTCATCCACATGGATCTCCGTGGTATACTTGGTATTACCATCCTTGTCCTGCCATTGGCGGGTACGGAGCTTACCCTCTACATACACCTTGCTGCCTTTGCGCAGATACTTCTCGGTGATCTCTGCCAGACCACGCCATGCAACCAGGCTATGCCACTCGGTCTGCTCGCGGCGTTCACCTGTGGTCTTGTCCTTATACGTCTCGCTGGTGGCAATTCGAAAATTGGCAACGCTCGCACCATTCTGCAGGTGGCGAATTTCTGGGTCGGCGCCAAGGTTGCCGACCAATATCACTTTGTTTACTCCGGCCATTGTAGGGGGGTTGAAGGACGAAGGTAATATATCGGTCGGGGTTTTCTTGTATGGAGCTTTGTATACGTAATAGCGTTCACTCCTCACATGGTCGTTGCATTCTATTAGTGCCGAAGGCATGAATAGTACATCGAAATTCAATGCGAAAGGCCCCACCGTTAACATCAATGGATCCGAGCTCTGGGCCCTTAGCGAAGACAACCTGATCAGCGCTTCAATAGGAACTTTCCCAACGGAAGAATACGAACGCCAACTTGAATTCGGGATCGGTAAGTAAGATCCACCGATCATCCGAGCGTCTCCGGTTGGTCGGCTCGTTCGCGGCTGTGGATCAGCACTGCGCCAACCCACCTGCTCAACGGTGCTTGCGGTCGCTCCAGCCTTGGGCTTGGACGGAGAACCGTTGATTGATCAACGTGTAAAAAAATCGTCAAAACCTTTACTTGTAGTACATGACGTGTAAAGAAAATGGCAAAATCTTTACACGTTAGGAGAATATGATGCAACTTTTAAACCCGCACAGGCTTTAGTGGTTTGCACTCGACCTTTGAGCTACACCCACACAAAACCAAAACACCACTAACAAAAGCCAAGGTTGTTCCCAATAGCAGCCATGTACTTACTGCCAGCAGCCAGCAGAACCACTACTACCCAGCGCTCACAAACGCCGATTCGCTCTATGCTCTCGCAAGGTCTTCGCTTTGAGACCCTGCGCTTCAGCGTTCTTTTCAACTTTTAGCAATCGTTGAAGAAATACCCCCACCACGCCAAATAGAAAAATGAAAAGACTCGGACTCTCGATCTTCATACTTATTTCCTCAGTAGGTATTTCATACTGTCAAAGTGGATCCACTTCTGAGCAAACAGTATTTGACGCAAAGGAAATTGTGTTCTATGGCTATGACTTTACACACTTTAGACTTTCTGATGTTAAGAGGATGGATCAGGATATAAAGAAGTTCGTATTCATCTGGACAGAATTTTGTCAAGAGCATATAACCGAGAAGACCTTGCGTTCTTGGTTAGAAAAAGACGAGGTCACTTTCAATCTGTATCCAACACTTACGCTGAACAAAACATTGAATTCTGAAAACCTTGGATGGGTAACGCCATATACGATCTCAAAAGACTCAATTCAGTCATACATTGATGAATATCAGATCACCGAAAAGCAAGGAGTGGGGTTCGTCGTGATCGTTGAGTGTTTTGACAATGCAAGTAAAAGAGCATCCGGGTACTTTACTTTTTTCGACATTGCGACAAAACAATTCCTAATGGCGGACTATGTTTCATCGCGCGACAAGAACAGCTACAATCGAGTGATAGATTGGGGAATTGCTTTAGAACTTGCTTTCAAGAAATATTCGACTGTTTATAAGGACAAAAAGAAATTATATACGGAATAGTACGGTAAACTTATTGACACACTCCGCCAGTACTTTCTCAGTTGTCGTCGACCCTTCGGCTGCATTTGCTACACAACAAAACAACCCCATCAAAGGCCAAGGTTGTTTCCTGAAGAAGAAGTTTATTTACTGCTAGCAGCCAGCAAACCCAGCATAACCAGCGTACCAGAGCTGGTCGCTCATAGCAGCTTCGCCAGCGGCACCGTTGGAGCTTACGGCGAAGCAGTAGGCTTTTGTAGCTCTCAAGGTTGATGACCATATGTGACACCTTAGTGTCAATTGCGTGTGCGTCTATGTGGCTAAGAAGGAGATTTTGCTGGAGTTTAAACGCTATTCGTATTGCGGTCCACTTCGTGCATCCTACACAAGGACAATCGGAGTAGCTATTTTGGTAGAAACTTTGCGACTTGTTCCCCATACTCCGTAAATGCCACATTCAAAGGGAGCATGTGTGGTTGACCACCTTTGTATATTAATGGTTTTACGACCCTGCATTGAGCAAGGAATTGATAAGATGGATTCTCGGTCATATCCGGTTCCATGCGCTGATCTCGTACACGTTGGAGAACTTCAATGAGTAAATGGTTAGTTGCAATATGCTTTTCGTAAAGTTCTTTCGGCTGCATTCCGGCCATATTGCCAAATTGTCGAAGTGTCATTAACTCTCCGCTCAACTGCCGTCGATCTAAGTCACTTTGTTGATATCTGATTTTGCATTCTTCCAACTCCTGTTCTTTTGTTTGGATTGTCTTGATCAATTCTGACTTGTCGTAGCTTGTCAAAAGAATAGATCCATCCGCGTTAACTCTGGAATTTCGTCTCTCAATTAGGAGACTGTAGTACACTTTGTCCAACAAATTCAGTATCCATGGGAACAATGTAAGCGCAGCAAGTGCACTAAGAATTGGATAAATATATATCTGCAAGGCTTTGTCCCATCCTGTAGTGTATTCATTTTCACCCAGCCATTGCATTCTGCCAAAAAGGTCAAGATGCTCCATCGGGTAAAAGAGGACCAGCACCGCCTTCCAATTCCACAGTAGGAACATGACAATCAGTGTTCCATAGAATGGGTTCCTAATACGGAACTTTATAGATGACCAGAGTTCAGAAAGTAATTCCATGGCACCTAAACTAATCTCTTATTTCATCATTCGGATAGAAGTTGCCAACTACACCGAAGGAATGATTTAAACGCTTACATGCTCTTCGCTCCGAGGCTCTGCGTTTTGAATGGTTAAAAAATCAACTAAAGATGTGGCAAGGTCCGTTTCAATGGCTCCCATAGGAATAGCGATAAGCCGATGTTCTTCTAGGCCGCTAACCCTCCCCCAAATACCGTTCAACCAACCGCGGCACAGCATACTTCTTCATTTTCGCTTTCGGCACCAGGACCCAATCCGCTGGAATAGCGAAACCGGGTGGCGAGCTGGCGGTCCAGAAGGTGGCACGGATGAGTTGGTGGCTTAGCACGTGCTTTACCGGGCCGTGGGAATTGGTGAGTTCCCATCCCTTGCCGTAGGTGCGTTCCAAGAGCGCTGCGAACCGTTTGGTTCCAAGGTCTTTTTCGGATTCGATCTGGGGGAACTCGTACAGGCCTTCCCAGATGCCTTTGCCTGTTCGTTTCCGTAGGTAAGTGCCTTTTTTGGTGATGATGTGCAAGTAGTTGAAATGGCGCGTGCGCACTGCGGTCCGGTTCGCCTTTACGGGTAATTCGGTGATGCGGTCCGTTGCTTTTGCAATGCACTTGGTTGCAACGGGACAGGTTGCGCACAGCGGGTTCTTCGGAGTACACACCGTAGCGCCCAATTCCATTACGGCCTGGTTGTGGTCGCCCGGATGGGTCGGGTCCAAGAGGTCTGCGGCTAAGGACCGGAACGCTTTTTTTCCTGCTGCGCTGTCGATCGGGAGGTCCAACCCGAAGACCCGCGCCAGCACACGGTACACATTGCCATCGACCACCGGCTCCGGTAGGTTGAAAGAAATACTGCCAATAGCCGCTGCGGTGTATTCGCCTATGCCCTTCAGTTGTTTCAAGGCTTCGTAGTTCCGTGGGAACTGCCCCTGATGCACGTCCATGACCTGTTGCGCGGCGGTCCGGAGGTTGCGCGCCCGGCTGTAGTAGCCGAGTCCTTGCCAGAGTTTCAGCACATCATCCTCGGGTGCTTTGGCCAGATCGGCCACGGTGGGGTAGCGTTCCACGAACCGATGCCAGTACGCCATTCCTTGGTCAACCCGCGTTTGCTGTAGGATCACCTCGCTCAACCAGATCCGGTACGGGTCGGTGGTGCGCCGCCAGGGCAGGTCGCGGTAGTGCTCCCGGTACCATGGCAGCAATGCCCTGCTGAACCACTGGAGTGCGGTGCTAGTATTGTTGGGTGTGCGTGCCATTGGTCAGTGGGAGAGGATTCGCATGTAACCGCTACCGTTGATCAGGATCCATGTGGATTGCTGTTTTACGGAACTCACTGAGCGTCGGTTTGTTCGATGCGGTGAAAGAAGTATCACCCACTGGTTGTTCATTCAAGAAGATCACCTATCTTTGCGGCCCCAAATCTAAAGCAGGGTATGACGAAGGCAGAATTGGTCGGTATGATCGCGAAACGGACAGGTGTTGAACGCCAAGTTGTTCTCACTACCGTTGAGGCATTCATGGAAGAAGTGAAGTTGAGCCTTGAGAAAGGCGAGAACGTACACCTGCGTGGCTTCGGGAGCTTCGTGGTAAAGCACAGGGCACAGAAGACCGGAAGGATCCTGGCCCGTAATACCACCATTATCATTCCAGCACACGATGTGCCGGCGTTCAAACCTGCCGACACGTTCGTCGACAAGGTGAAGAACAGAGCTAAGTCCGCGTAAGCAATGAATGGCTTGAAGAAGCCTCAGTTGCTGGCACTCGGAGTAGCAGTGGTAGTGATCGTTCTTTTGGTATTGGCCCCCCGGATGCCTTCCGGGAAGCAGGAGGAAATGGCGAAAATGGACCCCGCCAAGGCGCGTACCGCGGAAGCGGTTGCTTTGGTGAATGGACAGGAACCCATGCGCGGCATCAAAATGCTGCTGGAGATCGTGAAAGAGGAACCTAACAATGTGGAAGCACTTTGGAATCTGGGACTCTTCAGTGTCAAAAGCGGACAGTATGATAAAGCCCTTGATCGCTTCAAAAAGGTAGTTGAACTGGACCCGGATGGTTACCCGGATGCCTTGTTCTACTTGGGCCGAACCTACGCGACCTTGGACTCCATACCCCAAGCCATCGCAAGTCTGGAAAAGTATAAAAGCACTTCGCAGGATACGGCGATCACCAATGGTATCGATCGCTTCCTGCTTCAATTGAAAAACGAATAACACTGAGCATTCATGCCGTGCGGTAAAAAAAGAAAACGTCACAAGATGTCCACGCACAAGCGCAAAAAGCGCTTGCGGAAGAATAGGCACAAGAAGAAGAACCGCTAGGTTTTTCTCTTTGACCTCTTACGTCGCGTGGCCCTAAGGATATCCTCCTTGGGGCCTACGTGGCGTTATTGGGTACCCGGATCACGGGGCCCTTCACTTCAAATCAACATCACGTGAACATTGACCTGATCATCCGTTCAGGCGCTTCCGAAGTGGCTATTGCCCTGATGAAGGATAAGGTCTTGGCCGAACTCCACAGGGAAAAGACAGAACGCGGATTCGCCGTTGGAGACATCTACCTCGCCAAAGTGCGCAAGGTGGCCCCAGGCCTCAATGCCGCATTCGTTGATGTTGGGCACGAGAAGGATGCCTTCCTGCATTACTTCGATCTAGGCCCACAATACCGCAACACCTACAATTTCGCGAAAGGTGCCGTTCACGGCAACCTCAATGATTCAAGCTTGGATAGTTGGAAACTGGAAGCTGACATCGAAAAGAACGGCAAGATCGCCGATGCCTTAAGTGCCAGCCAGACCATCCTGGTGCAGATCGCGAAGGAACCGATCAGTACCAAAGGACCGCGCTTATCGGCAGAGATCACCCTTGCCGGCAGGTACATGGTGCTGGTACCGTTCATCAACAAAGTGAACATCAGTAGCCGCATCATCGATGAGGGTGAGCGCAGACGGTTGAAGGACCTGATGCAGGCCATTCGCCCGAAGAACCACGGGGTGATCATCCGTACCAATGCGGCCGATAAGAAAAGCGAGGACCTAGAGGCCGATCTGAAGACCTTGTTGCAACGCTGGGACGTGATGTTCCGCAACCTGAAGAATGCGCAGCCAGCCAAAAAGGTGCTGGGCGAGATCGATCGTACCAATGCGTTGTTGCGCGATGTGCTCAACAAGGATTTCACGAGCATCCAAGTGGATGATGAACTCCTTGCGGAGGAGATCTACCAAACACTGGAAAAGACGGCACCCGAGAAAAAGGGCATTGTAAAGCATTACAAAGGCAAGCTGGACATCTTCGATAATTTCGGAGTGAACAAGCAGATCAAACAAGCCTTCGGTAAACAGGTGATGCTGACCAGCGGAGCCTATTTGATCATCGAAAAAACGGAGGCCATGCACGTTATCGACGTGAACAGTGGCAGCCGGAAAGGAGGCAATCAGGCACAGGAGAAGAACGCGCTCGACATCAACGTGGAAGCGGCAATTGAGATCGCCAGGTTATTGCGTTTGCGCGATATGGGCGGTATCGTTTGCATTGATTTCATCGACCTATACGAAGCCGATAACCGCCGCACCTTGCACCGCGCAATGAAGGATGCCATGGCCGATGATAAGGCCAAGCACAATGTATTGCCGCCAAGCCGTTTCGGAGTGATCGAGCTCACGCGCCAACGCGTCCGCCCGGAGACCGAGATCGACACCAGCGAAAGTTGCCCGACGTGTAACGGTACCGGCGAAGTGGATGCACCGATCCTGATCGTGGACGAGATAGAGAACACCCTCAACTACCTGGTCTCCGAAAAGGAGATGTCCGGCTTGACCCTGAGCGTGCATCCGTTCATCCACGCGTACATCACCAAAGGATTTCCAAGTCGCCAAATGAAATGGGCATGGCGTTGGAAGAAATGGGTGAATGTGAAGCCCGAAAGTTCCATGCAGTTTCTCGCCTACAAGGTAGCGGACGCTAGCGGCAGCGAGATCCCGGTGTAAGCAGACGTTTATCGCACCGTCTTGTTATTCGGTCCTGAGCGCAATATTCTTAACATATTGATACCCAACGGTGTTGATCGAGAAGTTGTGTTCTTCTCAAGTGCCGTCATTTTGGAGATCCGCTATTGATGGCATAGTGGAACACCTCTGGACCGGTGCGCTTAGAAACAGCTTCGGCAATGACTTTTCAATATGACCTGGGTGAATATGTTTTACCGATATTAGGAACCTCTACCTTTGGCGCCTCAATCAAAACTGACAATGAACAGAACTATTCGGAACATAACCGGGATCATTGCTATCACCGGCCTAGTATTAACTGGTTGCGGAGGATCCGATGATGGAACTGCGCATGATGCCAATGGTGAAGATACGATGCATCTTGATGACGCGGGCTATACCACCGGTGACGGCCATGATCACGCCAATGGTGCGGCTGACCACGGCCATGCTGCCGATACACAAGTGAATTCTGGCGGAATGGATAACTTGGACGGTAGTACGACCGGGTCCCGCACGTTCATGGTGATCACTTACAAGACACCAGCCGAAGAACGCACAGGTACGACCAACGCGTTGAACGGATTGCGTTCCACATTGATGGCTGAACTGGATGCTGTTCGTGGCCGTTTGAAGACCGCAGGTGCAGATGCCGCAGCAAAGGAAGCGGACCAGAAACGTGCGGCGGAATTGGCACAAGGCTTGGAGCGAATGGACCGTCTGATCAAGAAAATAGGCGAAGCGGACGATGTGAGTTGGGCGAATGTTCGTGAGATCTCTTTGAAAGAGGCAGAGGAAGTACGCGTATGGATGCAAGAGTACAAAATGCCGAATAGCATTTGATCGTTGCAATTAACCGAATATGAAAGGGAGGTGGTCCGTTGGATCATCTCCCTTTTTCGTTAGCGTGCGGGTTTTCTTGTGAAGGTTGCGATACGATTACGTTCGCTCTCGCCATGTGGAAACAAAAAAGGTACACCAACAGCCTACCGCTGTCGATGCACCTCTCTAGTGTTTACTGTGCGTGTTACTTGATCACACTAAGCGTTGTGCTTTCGTTCGCAGAGGTCAATCGTACCACATAGCTGCCGGGTGCAAGTTGCCCTGTTGCTATAGTGATCAGTTCCATCCCTGTGCGGGTTTCATTGCGCAACATCTGGCCGGCCATGTTGATCAATTCGACATGTACTACACCTGACTGACCGTTGGAACGTACTGTTAGAATTTCGTTGAACGGATTCGGGTACACAGCGAACGCATTTAGGCTCGAACGGTCTTCAACGCCATTGACGATCACCGATGTGCATTCTGATGTTACGGAACAATCGCCCATGGTAAGTATCACCGCATAGCTTCCGCTTTCGGTGGCGGTATAGCTCTGTTCCGTGGCACCAGCGATCGGGGCGTTGCTGTCATCGCAATCCACCCACTGGTAGTCAAGTCCACTTTCCGTTGCTGTAAGTGTACCTGATGCCAACGTAACGGTGGCATCAATTATGACCTCAACCGGCTCCGCGAACACCGCAATACCATCACCAGTTGTGCAATCAACCGTTACGTTTCCGCTTACTGGTTCATAGCAAGGAATGCTGATGGAGTAGCTGTACTCACCGAATGGTACGTTCTCGAACAGATCACCGAACGGAGCGCCCGTCTCAAGTGTCTCGTTGTAGTCGGCACCGTCCGTCAAGGTCACCGTAGCACCAGCAATGGTCAGTGGTGAACCAACAAAGAAGAAGACGTTGTTGGCGGTCAATGCAACCGGCTCTGCGAACACGGCGATACCATCACCGTTTCCTGTGCAATCAACCGTTACGTTTCCGCTTACTGGCTCGTAGCAAGGAATGCTGATGGAGTAGCTGTACTCACCGAAGGGTACGTTCTCGAACAGATCACCGAACGGAGCACCTGTTTCAAGTGTCTCGTTGTAATCGGCACCATCTGTCAAGGTCACTGTTGCACCAGCAATTGTCATTGGCGAACCGACGAAGAAGAACACAGCATTTGCGGTCAGCGCAACTGGCTCTGCGAACACCGCAATACCATCACCGTTTCCGGTGCAATCCACCGTTACGTTTCCGCTCAATGGCTCGTAGCATGGAATGCTGATGGAGTAGCTATACTCACCGAATGGTACGTTCTCGAACAGATCACCGAACGGAGCTCCCGTCTCAAGTGTCTCGTTGTAGTCGGCACCGTCCGTCAAGGTCACCGTAGCACCAGCAATGGTCAGTGGTGAACCAACGAAGAAGAACACAGCATTTGCGGTCAACGCAACCGGCTCTGCGAACACCGCAATACCATCACCGTTGCCTGTGCAATCAACTGTTACGTTTCCGCTTAATGGCTCGTAACACGGAATGCTGATCGAATAGCTGTACTCACCGAATGGTACGTTCTCGAACAGATCACCGAACGGAGCACCCGTCTCGAGTGTCTCGTTGTAGTCTACACCGTCCGTCAAGGTCACCGTAGCACCAGCAATGGTCAGTGGTGAACCGACGAAGAAGAACACGTTGTTGGCGGTCGTTGGCTCCAACGCGATGGCATCGCTGTTGTCGGCTCCTGCTATGGTAAGCATGCCGGAATTTGCCGTATAACAACCTTTCGATACGGTGTATGAGTAATCAAAGTCGATAAGATCCGTGAATACTGCCGATCCCGCAGCATTGGTGGTCTGGAAGTTTCCGTCAAAGATCACTTCGGCGTCCTGCAAGGGCAGGCCAGTGCTGAGGTCCGTAACGGTTATGGTGGCGTTGTATTGTGCGAAGGCTGTTGTCGCCGCTAAACCGATACCAAGAAGTGATAGGTAGAGGTGTTTCATGGTGGTGTGTTTTTACTCGTTGATCAGAATGTTCGTTGCAATGCGGGTGCCCGGTTGCTCAAATGCAACTTGATAGATGCCCGGTGCGATCCCCGTTGGCAAATTGAAGTTGACAATAGTACCAGTACGCTGCAGTTGTTGGGCAGAAATTGAAGTCACCATGCGTCCATCGGATCCATAGAGCTTGATCAATGCGTTTGATTGAATTGCATCCGAGATCCGAAGTGAAATGGTGGAATACATGTTGGCCGGATTCGGGTATACGAATGCTTCTGGTACGCTGGAAAGTTCTTTCACCGCGCTGATCACATCGTTCTCCAATCGTGCAATGAAGAAGTAGTTCTGATTTATCGTGGTTCGTGCTTGACCACCGATCAGGATCTTGCCATCGGCCTGTACATCCATTGCATAGATCATGGTGTAATAGCTAGGTATGGCGTGCTGAACTACACCGTTGCTACCAAAAGTATTGTCGCGTGTGCCATCAGCATTGTACTTCCATACTGCAAGATCAAAGCCGTTGGGTGGTCCTACACCGGAAGTGCCAGACATGATGATCGTGCCATCGGACATGGCTTCCAGGTTGGCTGCGTAGTCGAAATTGGCAAGGTCCTCTTTGACCGTGCCATTCGTTCCGAAGGTGGAGTCAAGTTGACCTGATGGTGTGAATTTTGCCAGCAGCGCACTGTAATTATAGGATTGAGTCACTGTAATCCCGGCCACAAGAATGGATCCATCGGGCAACAATTTCAGGTCCTCGCCTTCATCGTCCACATTGCCGTAGTTGTACTTTACGATTCCTGCATCACCAAAGGTCGGGTCAAGTGTGCCATCGGTTTCAAAGCGTACAACGAGCATTACGTACCACAATTCCGTATTCCCGAAATAACCGGATGCAACGATCTTGCCATCTGGTTGCACCACAATACCTTTGAAGGAATTGCTTCCCACGGTCAAGACAGGGATCGTAGCCACTCCATCCGTACCGAACGTGGTATCAAGCACGCCACTCGGCGTAAAGCGCACCACTACAGGGCGCGGTACATAGTTGAGATCATCTGAACTACCACACACCAAGATGTTACCAAGCGCATCGAGCGACACATCGTACGCTTGGTCCTCGGTATTTTCCGTGGGTAGACTAATGTGCCCCGTTACCACGCCATTGGTGCCAAAGGTGTTATCCAAGGTGCCATCGGCGTTCAATTGGATCAGTAATAATCTGTATGTCTGGTAATCCGTTGTGGATCCCACCAATATGATCTTTCCTTCAGAGGTCAGAACGGCTGAATAGATGTCGGCTTCGTAGTCCAGCTCATAGGTGAAGACTCCGTTGGTCCCGAAATCGGTATCTGGAGTTCCATCCGGTAATAGACGGAATACCTGCGTGCGAGCGACGTAGTTCGTATCGAACGAAAAGCCGATCAACAGGACCTTTTCATCGGGTTGCACCAGGATCTTCTGGGCCGCATCTAATGTGTTCACTGGAGTAACCACGTATCCCGTGCCGTTGAAGGTAGGATCCAATGAACCGGGTTGGGCCTGAAGTACATGCATGGAGCACATCAAGAGGGCGACCCCGGATAGAAGAGCGTAGAATTTGTTTTTCATGTGTTCGGCTTTTTTGGTTCGTTTCTCTTTTTCCGTTCAATTTTCAGTTTGTTCAAGTTCTCCAATAGGTTGCGCCAAGCTTCCTGTTCATCTTTCGATTTCTGATGGAGTTGTTCAAGGCCTTCCATTTCATCCGGTGGGATGGGGTCTTGTTCGGGGGGCGTAATACTGCTCATTGTTCTCTGGCAGCAAAAGTGCGCCACGAAATTGCTGTTGCCTAGCATATGACCATTACATCACCTGCACAAGTCCAATGACCGGCCTTACATGGCCTATACATTCGTGGATTTCGACCTTACATTCACCCTACAGGTTGATGTAATCTACTGAACTTCAGCAGTGTATAAAAAGGCCTCCAATGAGGCCTAGATCGACTGTAAAAAGTCGATCAGGTGAACATCTTCACCCTCGATATTCAGCTTTTTTCGTAGCCGCGAACGTGCCACGGTTATGCTGTTCAAGCTCTGGTGGGTAATGGCCGATATATCCTTTGTGGACATGTTGAGCCGGAGAAAGGCACATAGTTTTCGTTCGTTCGGAGAAAGGGCCGGGAATTGTTCCTTCAAGGTCTGGTAGAAGGTGGAATGGACCCGCGTAAAATGGGCCTCGAATTCCTCCCAATTGTGTTCGTCTTGGCTATTCTGTAGGTCGCGTACAATGTCCTGCACGATCTTTTGGTTCTCTTGCTTGAAGGTGGATTTGGCTTTGAGCAAGCGTTCAGCGATATGTGCGATCAACTCGTTCTTCTTTAGCAGGAACAATGCATTGGCAGTGAGCTCACGGTCCTTGTAGTCCAAACTTTCCTTCAAAATGGTTTGTTCCGCCTCCAGTTTTTCCTGTTCCAAATGAAGTCTCTCCTGTTCCAAGGCACCATTCAGCACACGGGCGCGCATCACCTTGTAGATCAGAAATGCAGTTAGCAAGAGGAAAAAGGCTACCGTCGCCAATGCAATGTTCCAGATCCGCTGCCGTTCGTTCTCCGCATCCTTACGTTTTGCTTCCAACTCGAATACTTTCTTCTCCTTGTCCCGGCGGAATCCATCCTCCAATCGTGCTATCGTAGTTCTGCTTTCTGCGCTGTACAAACTGTCGTTGAGAGTCTTGAATTCGCGAAAGGTTTCTACGGCGGCCTTGTAATTCTGAAGGGTATCGTACACCAAGGATAATGACTCCAGCGAAATGACCATCGATTCGCGGGATCCGCTTTCACGACCGAGCATTAAGGCGTGATCGAAATATTCCCGCGCCGCTTGAAAGTTGCCGACCTTCGTCTGGTTCTTGCCTAAATTATTCAGCACTTGCGCTTGGCCCCGTGCATCACCCGCCTCTTTGCGCACTGCTAGAGCCTTCAAGAAGAACTGGTTAGCCAGATCGTATTTGCCCAATTCCATGTGGCAAATACCAATGTTATTGTTCAGTGAACCCTCATTCCGAAGGTTGTTCAACGGCCTATTGATAGCCACGGCCTGTTCAAAATAGGGAAGTGCCGTAGCAAAGTCCGACCGCTGTATATAGACCGCTGCGATATTGTTGAACGCACGCACTTTCCGGTTGGCCAATTCTTCGCTGGGTAGGTCCTTACTGGTGGCTTCCAATAAGCGTAGCGCATCGTTGTAGCAGCTAAGGCTCTGGTCGAAATTCCGGAGTTGGAAATGTAATACACCGATCTTCAATTGGATGTCGGATCGAGCCAGAACCAGCGACGCTATTGCACCATCCTTCCTGATCGCATCTTCGATCAAAAGTTGCGCCCGCTGGTATGCCTGCAAGGCTTCTGGCATAGCGCTGGTTGATTGGTATGCATCGCCGACCAGGATCAATACCTGTGCCTTTTCTTCCAATGAGCTCAGCTCATCCGATCGCTTTTCAGCCTCTAGTGCATGATAGAGTGCGGAGTCGGCATTGCTTAGTAAAAGTTCCTTTGCTAACGCCCCGTGAGAGTCCACTGTAGATCTGGTCCCATTACCCCCGGATCGATCCGGTTGGGAGAATACCAAGCGAGGAGCCATCAGTGCGATCAAGATGATCACAAGCGATAGAACAAGTGGCGTCGTTCGAATAGGGTTCGCAAGGGTGGTGTGCATCAACGCTATCCCGAAGGGATGAACCAAAACTACATGTTGGGCCGTGAACGCATAAGGAAACTATGCATGTCGGATACCGGATCGGACATACGTCGCGTGCTTTCGCCATATTCGCCACGTGGAACCCACCTTTTCAGAGAACGAACTATTGGTGAAAGCACGCAGCTACTGCGCCCGGCAAGAGCGTTGCCAGCAGGAGGTGCGTGATAAGCTGTACGGTTGGGGTGGGCACATAGCCGTCGTCGAGAATATTGTTTCACAACTGATCGGTGAGCGCTTCCTCAATGAAATGCGTTTCGCCGAACACTTTGCCGTGAGCAAATTCCGGCAAAAAGGGTGGGGGAAACGCAAGGTCGAGGCGGCGTTAAGACTGAAGTCGATAAGTGCACAATGCATAGCCAAAGCGCTTGCATCCATTGATTCGGACGAGTATGACAGCGAGCTACTCAAGGCGGTGGATAAACGGCTGAACAAGCTGCATGATATCAACCCGTACATCGCTCGCAGAAAGGTCATCAACTATTTCATGGGCAAGGGATATGCATCCGGCCAGATAGAGAAAGCGCTTGACAAATTGAATGAGTGAGCGGCCTATTTAGCGCTAGGGACAACCCGCTCGGAACCTTTTGTCCTTCGAACTTTCTCACTACTCCTTAACCCTTACTTTTGCCGCCCGTACCGCGAATTGCCATGATCACCATCGACAAGGTCGAAGACCTCAGAACACGCATTGATGCACTTAAAGCGTACTTGGATATTGAGGATAAGCGCGGACGTATACTCGAAGAAGAAAAGTACACCCTTGATCCTGATTTTTGGAATGACCAGAAAAAGGCGCAAGTGGTCATGCATAAGATCCGCGAGCTGAAACGCTGGGTAGGCATGTATGAAGGAGTGGAGCGAGAGATCGACGACCTAGGCGTAATGTTCGAGTTCTATAAAGCGAAGGAGGTTACTGAAGAGGAAGTGGAGGCGCAGTTCAAAAAGGCCACTGTTGCGTTGGAGGAGTTGGAGTTCAAGAACATGCTTAGCGCGGAGGAGGATCCGTTGAGTGCCGTAGTGCAGATCACCAGTGGTGCCGGCGGAACGGAGAGTAACGATTGGGCTTTGATGCTCTTGCGCATGTACCGCATGTGGGCGGAAAAGAATGGTTATAACGTGAAGGTGCTCGACTATCAGGACGGTGAAGCGGCAGGCATTAAACAAGCTACCATCGAGGTGGATGGTGAGTTCGCTTTCGGGATGTTGAAGGGAGAGAACGGCGTGCATCGCTTGGTGCGGATCAGTCCGTTCGATAGCAATGCGCGTAGACACACCAGTTTTGTTAGTGTGTATGTTTTCCCACTGGTTGATGAAAGCATCGATATCGATATCAATCCGGCTGATATCACTTGGGATACCTTCCGGAGTGGAGGTGCTGGAGGCCAGAACGTGAACAAAGTGGAGACCGGCGTGCGACTACGACATGCACCAACGGGTATCATCATTGAGAATACCGAGACCCGCAGTCAGCTTGATAATAAGACCAAAGCATTGCAGTTGTTGAAGAGCCAGTTGTACGAAGCGGAGTTGGAGCGAAGGAGGACCAAGCGCAGTGTGATCGAAGCCGGAAAAAAGAAGATCGAGTGGGGAAGTCAGATCCGGAACTACGTGCTGCAACCGTACAAATTGGTAAAAGATGTGCGCACCGAATACGAGACCAGCAGTGTGGATGATGTCCTGAACGGATACATCGATGAATTCCTGAAAGCCTACCTGATGATGCACGGACAAAGCCAAACCGCGTCGTAGCGGTTTGGTAGGGGCGCAAGATCTTGCGCCCCCTATTGTCCAGATTCATCCATAGAAAAACAAATGAACAAATACACGATATATCATAACCCACGGTGCAGCACAAGTCGAAAAGCATTGGCGCTGTTGGAAGAGAACGGGATCGAACCGAAGGTGATCGAATACCTGAAAACCCCGCCAAGCCCAAAAGAATTGGAACTGTTGGTAATGAAGATGGGTGTGAAGGCAGAGGAGTTGGTGAGAAAGAAAGATCCGCTCTTCAAGGAGAAATACAGCAAGTACAAATTCAATGAGCACGAGTGGATCAAAGTGATGCACGAAAACCCAACACTGATCGAACGACCGGTGATTGTGAAAGGAAATAAAGCCGTGATCGCGCGGCCAATGGATAAACTCACCGACCTGATCGGATAGTTTTACGGGCCGGTCATGATCGGCCCCAACAAAAAAGGACAACATGGACTACCGCATAGAAAAAGACACAATGGGCGAGGTGAACGTGCCCGCCGATAAATATTGGGGTGCACAGACCGAACGTAGCCGCAATAACTTCAAGATCGGACCACCGGCGAGTATGCCGTTGGAGATCGTTCATGCCTTCGCCTATCTGAAAAAGGCTGCTGCGTTGACCAACTTGGAACTTGGCAAACTGCCGAAAGAGAAGAGTGATCTGATCGGTAAGGTCTGTGACGAGATCCTTACCGGCGCATTGGATGATCAGTTCCCACTGGTGATCTGGCAGACCGGAAGTGGCACCCAAAGCAATATGAACGTCAACGAGGTGGTTGCCTACCGCGCACACGTAATGAATGGTGGAAAGCTCGATGACGCGGAAAAGGTGTTGAATCCGAACGATGATGTGAACAAGAGCCAGAGCAGCAACGACACTTATCCTACGGCAATGCACATCGCCGCATATAAGCTCACCGCTGAAGTAACGTTACCGGGCATCAAGAAACTGCGGGATACGCTCACATCAAAAGCCGATGCGTTCAAGGATATCGTTAAGACAGGCCGCACGCACTTCATGGATGCGACCCCACTTACCCTTGGACAAGAATTCGGTGGTTATGCGCAACAGCTCACCAATGGAATACGCGCCATTGAGAATGCATTGGTGATGGTAAGCGAACTGGCGTTGGGTGGAACGGCTGTTGGTACTGGGTTGAATGCACCCAAGGGATATAGTGTTCTTGTGGCGAAGAAGATCGCGGAGCTTACCGGTCTTCCATTCGTTACTGCACCCAATAAATTCGAAGCATTAGCGGCACATGATGCCATGGTGGAACTGAGCGGTGCATTGCGTCGCGTTGCTGTGAGCCTCATGAAGATCGGCAACGATATTCGAATGTTGAGCAGTGGCCCGCGTAGCGGCATCGGCGAGATCGTGATACCGGATAACGAACCCGGATCGAGCATCATGCCGGGTAAAGTAAATCCTACACAACCCGAAGCGCTGACCATGGTGTGCGCGCAAGTGATGGGTAACGATGTTGCCGTAGGTATCGGAGGAAGTAATGGTCATTTCGAATTGAACGTGTTCAAGCCATTGATCGCTGCGAACGTATTGCAAAGCGCGCGTTTGATCGGCGATGCGTGTGTAAGCTTCAACGACAATTGTGCTGCTGGAATTGAACCGAATAGGCCAATGATCAAACAACACATGGAGAATTCGCTGATGTTGGTGACCGCCCTGAACACGCACATCGGGTACTACAAAGCCGCAGAGATCGCCAAAAAAGCACACAAGGAAGGCACTACGTTGAAGGAAGCTGCCGTAGCATTGGGCCACGTGAGTTCAGCTGATTTTGATAAGTGGGTAGATCCAATGGGAATGGTTTCCGGAGGGTGAACGACATCGATCGTCGTACCCGGATCAGGTGAGGAATTCTTGCAACTTCAATATGACCAACCATGTTCATAGACCCAACACTAAAGGCTGAATTCGAACGGGAGGTAGTTCGGAAGTCAGTTCCAGCAGGAGAAGAATTGATGCGCGTTGGTGATTCAATAACGCATGTGCCGATCGTTGAAAAAGGTTCGATACGCATATTGGCACAAGACCCTGAGGGACGTGAACGATTCCTCTATCACATCATGCCCGGTGAAAGTTGCGCAATCTCCTTGACTTGTTGTGTCAGTAAGCGTAGCAGTAATGTGCTGGCCATTGTTGAAGAGGATGCTGAACTCTTAATGGTTCCGGTACGCTTTGCGGAAGAATGGATGATCTATCCGGAATGGCGCCACTTTGTTGGTGAGACCCAAGCACAACGTTTCGGGGAATTATTGGAGACGATCGAAGTGGTCGCATTCCATAAGTTGGATGAGCAACTCTGGGACTACTTGGTAAAACGCGTGCAGGCCACAGGTTCCCATGTGATCAAGGCCACGCATCAGGATATCGCGAACGAGTTGAATTCACCCCGCGAAGTGATCACGCGTTTATTACACCAATTGCAGCGTGATGGACGTGTTACCGTTTCAAGAGGTTCGCTGGAGGTACACCTTAGCGCGGCCTGGGAGCCGAAGTTATAGGAACGGTTGCAACGCCTCGTTCAATTGCGTGGCGGATAGTACGCCCGACTTGCGCCAAACCACTTTGCCATTCTTGAAGATCGCAAGCGTAGGAACCCCGCGCACTTGATAGGCCTGTGCCGCAGCTTGATTCTTGTCCACGTCGATCTTGATCACCACGGCCTTATCGCCGATCTGCCCCTTGAACTCGTCAAGAATGGGCTTCATCATTTTACAGGGACCACACCATTCGGCGAAAAAATCCACCAATACTGGTTTGTCCCCGTTGATCAATTCCTTGAATGAGCTTGCCATTTTTATGGGATTATTTTACCTCTTCAAAGGTTACGTCCTTGATCACCGACACATCCACATCGGACGCTTGGCTCGTTGTAGTTGAAGGTGCGCACGTTGCTCCACAACAGCCGATGTTGAATACGGCCTGTATTCCAAATACGACGGCAATGAAATAGGCCAACGTATCGCCTCTGGAGATTCCAGCTGCAAGGAATACCACAGCGAAAGCGAGTCGCAGTATCCGAGGCATCGGCCAATTCTGTAACAACGTGCGCATCTTTTACCCTACTTCAAAGCACTGTTCAGGCTAGACCAACCGCCACCATTGTGTGCTTCGATCCCTTCAGCTTTGAGCATATCCACTGCACGCCCGCTGCGTGCGCCGCTCAGGCAGCATGCGACCACAGGTTTGCCCTTCGGTAGTTTTTTCATCTGGCCAGCGAGTTGGTCCAGTGGTATGTTCATAGAGCCTTTTACATGGCCACTTGCGTATTCGGCCTTGGACCGAACATCCAAGATCGTTGCACCATTGGCAACCAATTCCTTATAGTCCACTTTGGGACCGATTCCAAAAAGAGAGCGTAGCATGTTCTTATGTTAGTGTTGTTCTTGTTTATTATCCTTCTTGAAGGTGTTCACGAGCAGACCGCCCATGAACGATCCGTACAATGTGCTGTTGATCGGGCTGCCCGTTATACTGCAGCCGTTCGTGCAACCATAAAAATGGTAATACAGATATCCGGCCACTGCACCAATGAGAATTCCCAACGAAGTGTAAAGTACCGTTCGTTTCATTTCTTTAGCGTAGAGAAGTTGAATGCCGCGTACAGTGGGCAGAAACTTACGAATCCGGTGAGTAGGAAAACGGCAGCAACGGCCAATATCATTAGACCGAATGTTCCTGTAACCACGTGTGTAAAGTAGAGTGCGATGATCCCGACCGCCGCAAGTATACGCAGGGTACGATCCAAACTTCCCATATTCGGTTTCATGTGATGTTCAATTTGATAGTGCAAAGATCCGGTATCCGAATGGGTCCATGTGTGAGGAACATCACCCAGATGGTTAACACAATTTGGAGATCCAGGTGACCGATGTCACACCCGTTTCTCAGGAGAATCATTCCCTTTGTAGGACAAACCAATACATAGAAGAATGGAAACGATGCACATGCCTAGGATCGGTGACCAAGCTCCCGATTTTGACGCACTAACGACCACTGGTCCGATGAAGTTCAGTGAATACATGAAGGATAGTTGGGTCATCCTATTCTCGCACCCGGCTGACTTCACGCCGGTCTGCACCACCGAACTCTCGGGCTTTGCGCAAGAGAAGAAATGGTTCGCAGAGCGGAACACGAAGTTGATCGGTGAAAGCATCGACAGTATCCACAGCCACGTAGCTTGGGTACAGAACGTGCGGGAGAAGACCGGTGTTTACATGGACTTCCCGATCATTGCCGACATCGACATGAAGGTGGCTCGCCTTTATGGAATGTTGCACGATAATGCAAGCAGCACAGCTGCCGTTAGAGCCGTGTTCTTCATCGACCCGAAAGGGATCATTCGCTTGATCATGTACTACCCACTGAATGTTGGTCGCAATATGGATGAGATCAAACGTGTGCTGGAGGCGATGCAAACAGCTGATGAGAAGGGTTGTGCAATGCCATTGAACTGGGTCAAAGGAGCGAAGGTGATCCTTCCTCCACCTAAGACCTTGAAAGATCTGGATGCACGCTTGAACGAGAAGGGTATTGAACTGATCGATTTCTACCTCGCTAAAAAGGAGTTGGCGTAGGTCGACAAATGTTCAACGAAGAAGGGCGGCCAGAAATGGCCGCCCTTCTCGTGTAAAGACTTTCGCTTGATCAACTCTTCAACGTGCTTGGGCACACGAATGCCGTTGTAGCCAGATCCGTTTTCTTGATCTCAGCGAACCCACCGGCGACATCGATCACATTATGGTATCCGCGTGATTTCAGAACAGAACTTGCGATCATGCTTCTATAACCACCAGCGCAGTGGATATAGTTCGGCGCGGTCTTGTTGAACTCAGCAAGATGATCGTTCAGGAATTGTAATGAAGCATGCTTGGCATGCTCCAAATGTTCTGCTTCCCATTCGCTTTGCTTACGCACATCGAAAACATTCAGATCCTCGGCTTTCATGCGCCTTGCGAATTCTTGGGCACTGATGCTTTCCAATGTATCCGCTTCACGCCCCGCTTTTTTCCAAGCATTGATCCCGCCTTCTAAATAGCCGAAGACATTGTCATAGCCTACCCGGGCCAAGCGTGTAACGGTTTCATCTTCGCTTCCTTCATCCGCAACGATAACGATCGGGTGTTTTACGTCCGGGATCATCGCTCCGACCCACGGAGCAAAATCGCCTTTTAACCCGATGTTGATGCTACGCGGTACGAACCCATCCTTGAATGTCTGTGGTTCGCGGGTGTCCAATACGAGTGCGCCTTCTCCTTCAACAACCAGTTCCAGTTGATCAGGTGTCAACGCACGCATGCCCATCTCCTTCACTTTATCCAAGCTAGGGATGGTGCCTTTGTTCATGGCCACGTTCTGTGGAAAGTAAGCTGGCGGTGGTAGAATGCCGTCCGTCACTTCTTTGATGAACTGTTCTTTGGTTGCAGCCTTAAGCGCATAGTTCACTTTTTTCTGATTGCCCAACGTGTCATAGGTCTCCTTGCTCATGTTCTTGCCACACGCACTACCCGCACCATGCGCAGGGTAAACGATCACATCATCTGGCAACGTCATGATCTTGGTGTGCAATGAATCGTACAAATACCCTGCAAGGTCCTCTTGTGTAAGTGATCCCATTTTTTGTGCAAGGTCCGGTCGGCCTACATCGCCAATGAACAGTGTATCACCGCTGAAGATGCAATGCGGCTTGCCTTGCTCGTTGATCAATAAGTAAGTCGTACTCTCCATAGTATGGCCAGGCGTATGCAACACTTTGATGGTGACATTCCCAAGTTTCAACTCCTCACCATCTGTTGCAATGTGCGCTGTGAAATCAGGGTTCGCGTTCGGGCCATAGATGATCGTTGCCCCGGTGCGCTTGGCAAGGTCAACATGGCCGCTCACGAAGTCGGCATGGAAATGTGTCTCCAGAACGTACTTGATCTTAGCACCATTCTTTTCAGCACGATCGATGTATGGCTGCGATTCACGCAACGGGTCGATTATGGCCACTTCGCCATTACTTTCAATGTAATAGGCTCCTTGTGCAAGACAGCCCGTATAGATCTGTTCAATCTTCATTTTCTATGTTTTTTGTTGTCGTGTAGTTGATCCTCTCCTTACTTGATCATCCATAGTTCCTTCACCATGATCATGATCCCCATCGCTAGAACGAACCACCCGAAGATAGGACGAAGCTTTTTTCCATCGACCTGCTTGGACATTCGGCTGCCTAGCACTGTTCCGAGTATCGCTATGGCCACGAGAGGTAGTAGGATCGCGTATTGCTCTTTGATGTGAATATCCGGATCACCCATAAAACCGATAAAGGCATTTACAGTGATCAGGAAGAGGGATGTGCCCACCGCCTTTTTCATGTCAAGCCCTGCAAGCAGTACCAATGCCGGTACGATCAAGAACCCACCACCGGCGCCAAGGATGCCGGTGATCACACCCGAGAGCAGACCGATAATTAACAGTGCTAATGGACTTGGTGTGTGTTCAACTGAGTTGTTCTGTGCAGCTGGTTTCCTGATCATGGAAAGTGATGCGCCCAACATGAGGATCGCGAACAGAACAAGTATCGCGGTGCCTTTGCCAACGGCAATGTCGCCGATAAGGAATAATGGGTCGGGCAATGCGGGCATCAACCAATGCCGTGTTGCATAAACACTGATAATTGAGCTCGCGCCGAATAAAAGCGCAGTCCCCCAATGGATGTTCTCCTGCCGGTGATGGGCGAACGACCCGACCGCGCTCGTAGCTCCAACAATGAACAACGACAGACCCGTAGCGGTGAGTGGATCCTGTCCGAATAAATAGACAAGTATGGGTACAGTGAGAATTGATCCACCACCGCCGAACAGTCCGAGCGTAATACCCATTACAAGTGCTCCTAAATAGCCTACTATCTCCATGGGCAATTGGGAACAACAAATGACGCTTTCCCCAAGCAAGCTGCAAATTTACGGGTGTAACAATTGGTGCAACGTGATGTACATCACACCCAACTGGCATACGTGTTCAAAGTGCCTTCAGCAGTTCTGAACCGAAGTTAGCGACCTGATAGTTGCGGATACCCGGTAATGCGGCCAACGCTTCCAGATCGCCCGGTAGCGTGCGAGCAATATCAGCCAACAACTGATTCGCGCCGATTATTCCCGGTTTCAGGTCGTGATCGACCATCAGCTTTTCACGAACGACCTTCAACCGTTTCAAGCGCTCTTCATGATCGTCATCACGTGGATAACGCTTCGGCCTTTCTACGCGAGGCCATTCGTCCTTTGGTACGGCCTGGCCCTTTACAATTGCATCCATGATGGCTTTACCGTAACGTTCCATGACCCTATCGCCCATGCCGGCAACCTTGGCCAATTCTTTCATGCTCGATGGCGGCTGTACTGCAATTGCGAGCAACGTAGTGTTGCCGACCACCATGAACGGGGCACGATCCATACGCTCTGCAACTTTCTCGCGCCATGCATGCACTTCACGAAGAACGGCGAGTTGAACTGGTTTTAGGGTCTTGGCGCCTTTCATGCGAATGAATGCGGGCTCGCCTTTTGTTGGCGCATTGAATGGCATGTCGGTAAGCAATGCAAACTCTTCTTCAGCCCATGCCCATCTACCTTTAGCGATCAACTCTTCCTTCAGAATGTCGCGCAGTTCGATCAGGTCGCTGGTATCGCCAGCGGCGTAATCCAGCATGTCCTGCGGCAATGGGCGTTTGCTCCAATCTGCTTTCTGGAACTTCTTATCGATCTGAAGGCCTTTGTATTTCTTAAGCAATGCGGCGAGACCGATCTCAGGTTCGTTCACCAATTCAGCAGCGACAAGCGTATCGAAAATATTGGACACCCGTATCTTGTGATGCTTAGCAAGGATCCGAAGATCATAGTCAGCATCATGTATCACGATCTCCATTGCTGGATCGGCCAGTAATTTCCCGAGATCATCCAAGTTCTCAACTAACAACGGATCCACCAACCAGGTGTGATCCCTGTCACTTAATTGGATCAAACAGACACGCTCTTTGTAACGATGAAAACTACTCGCTTCGGTATCCAATGCAAGCACCTTGGTAGGAGCCAAATGTGCCGTAAGCTTTGTTAGAGCTTTCGGTTCAGTGATCAATTCAAATGCTGGCACGGTAGTGGGAGATGCGGAGGTTCTGGTCAATTCGCCGAGGTGAATGGTGCAAGGTAAGGGGCGCTAGTCACCAAAGCCACTAAGGACGGGCATATTGCGTAAAATTCCCCAGCCTATGATAACGATCGACCAACTGATAACGCTCCATTTCGGTAGTTCATTCCAAGCAAGGCCGGATCTTGCTCTATTTGAGATCAATTGGAGCCCAAGTACAGGTAACCCAATGAACATTAGTGGGTTGTGGTTCATTGCCGCAATTGTTTCCCCGTGTAATAGAGCGTGCAATGCACGTTGGGAACCGCAACCTGGGCAAAGAAGTCCTGTGAGTTTGTTCAATGGGCAGGTAAATAGGCCGCCCGAAGCAGGATCGATGAAATAGAATACGCCAAGAACAATCATCACTGAGCCCAAGATCACTAAGGACGTGATCTTTCTTTCGCGTATTTGCCTGATGCTCAAGATCAAACGTATTTGCCTCCGCTCTCAGCGGTAAGGTCGTTCACGAATTGCTTGATCTGCTGTTCATCCTGCTTACGGCAGACCAACAATGCTTCTTTGGTGCTCACAACGATGTAATCCTCCAAGCCTTGCAACACCATCAAACGGCCATCGTGAACATGTACCATATTGTCCTTGCAGTTGTAGAGCTTAACGTTATCGCCGACCGCAGCGTTGCCGCTGGCGTCCTTTTCCAAGTGCGTGAACAAGCTTCCCCATGTGCCTAGATCGCTCCATCCGAATTCACTTACGACCGTGAATACGTTCTTCGCTTTTTCCATGATTCCGTAGTCGATGCTCACATTCGCACAATCTGCATAGGTGTTCTCTATGAACGCACGCTCATTGTCGGTGCCATAGCTGTTCGCACCTTCCGCGAAACGAGCTTCCATTTCCGGAAGGTGTTTCGCAAATGCCTTCATGATGCTCTTAACGCTCCAGATGAAGATGCCGGCATTCCACAAAAAATCACCGCTCTGAATGAATCGCTCCGCGGTTTCCAGATCCGGCTTTTCCGTAAAGGTCTTCACCTTTTTTACACGGGCATGTACCGTATCAGTTCCTTCGACATATTGTATGTAACCATAACCCGTATCAGGACGGCTCGGTGTAATTCCCAATGTCACCAATCGATCGCCACCCTTCGCTTCATCCAAGGCAATTCGCAACGTTTCCTGGAATGCTTCATCTTTCATCACCAAGTGATCACTCGGTGCCACTACGATCAACGCTTCCGGATCGCGTGCAGCGATAACATGATTCGCATAAGCCACACAAGGCGCCGTATTCCGACGACTTGGTTCCAACAGAACTTGGTGTGCTTTCAGTCCCGGTAGTTGCTCCTGCACCAGATCCGCGTATTGTGCATTCGTAACGATGTAGATGTTCTCTGGTGGACAGATCGCTAAGAACCGATCATAGGTCATCTGCAACAGCGTGCGACCAAGTCCTAAAAAGTCCAAGAACTGCTTTGGGTAAACACTACGGCTCATTGGCCAAAAACGGCTTCCGACGCCGCCTGCCATAATAACGCAGTAGGTATGTTTATTCGTCATGATGTAGTGGGCAGCCGAAGTTCTACGATGCTTTACGTGCGATCATAGGACCATGCACGTGTACCTCAGCCAATGGGTCAATGAAGTAAAGTCGACGATCGTTAAGACAATGACACTTATAACGACGCCGCATCTGCGGACCTTTTACAAAGATCTTCTCGTTGAACCGGAATACGGAACGATCTTCCAATTCCTCCAACATCGGACGTGGTTCACGATCATACTTGCGCAACACACGCATCAGATCGATATCCGTACAACTGCTTGCAGGTGCATCGTATAAATGATGCTCCAAGGCTTTTAGCACATCAGCCGGAAATACACTGCGTGACATGAACGGTCGCATCAACCGATGGTATTCGTTCTTCCATTTGGTTCCGTGTGGTTGCAACCAACGTTTGCTATTCACGCAGGTCGTGTAATGCGCGAACTCATGGATCAACGTAACCAGAAAAGAATATTTGTTCAGATCATTATTCACCGTTACACGATGTGGTTTTCCATTGATCGCACTTCGGTAATCACCTAACTTGGTTTGGCGTGGACGAACAATGCTCAACTGTAAAGGGTTGCGACGTAACCATTGCACTACGATAGGATATGCTCCGGAAGGAATGTGTTTTCGAAGTTTATCGATGTCAGATAAGTGTACCATTTATTATGAGCCGATCGTATTCAATTTATTCACCTGTGTGTTTGCGCCGTAGGGCTTATGGTGGTCCAAATTAGCGTGTACACCATTGTCCAAAGGTAATTTCCGATGGTTCCATTTGGGGCAATCACACTCTTTTTTCTTTCGATATTTGGAAGGTCTTGAATTACAGGCAGTTAAGCTTGTCGCGACCAGTATGATGGCCACCATCTTAAGAATCAGCGAGTTGGGTTTAGGGATGTTCATCAGCGTCCCCAAAATTACGGATACACATTGAAGTGTTGACCCTTCTTGGTCTGTGACCTGAGCAGCAAGAACTAATTTTAGCCCTTTCAATTCCTTGGATGACCGTATTATTCCACATTGGCCGATATTTTATGCTGCTCAAAGAGACGTTCAGTCGTCCTGAGCGGTTGAAACTCTATTGGAAGCGGACCTTGGAGGAGATGGACCTGCTGGGTGTCAATAGCTTAGGTATTGTGGCGTTGCTTTCCTTGTTCATGGGTGCGGTGGTCACGATCCAGACCAAGACCAATATGGACAGTCCGTTGATCCAAGAGTATATCGTAGGTTTTGCGGTTCGGCAAAGCACGATCCTGGAATTCAGCCCAACTATTATTTCGCTTATTCTGGCCGGTAAAGTCGGTTCCAATATTGCCGCAGAGATCGGCTCCATGCGTGTGAATGAACAGATCGACGCTTTGGATATCATGGGTGTGAATAGTGCAGGTTATTTGATCCTACCCAAGATCATCGCTTCTATTCTGATGAATCCCTTCCTTGTGATCATTTCCATGTTCCTGAGCATATTCGGTGGCTATCTCGCTGGAGTTGGTACGGGTATCGTAGGAGGAACGGATTTTATTCAAGGTATCCAATCGGATTTCGATCCTTACCACGTAACGTATGCGTTGATCAAGACCGTTGTCTTTGCATTCATCATTGCTACCGTTTCCGCTTATCAAGGGTATTATACAAGTGGTGGTACGCGTGAAGTTGGTGTGAGTAGCACCAAAGCGGTTGTATACAGTAACGTAGTGATACTGATCGCGAATTATGCACTAACACAATTGTTGTTGATCTGATCCTGGATGATCGAGGTAAAGAACTTATCGAAGAGCTTCGGCTCCGTGCAGGTACTCAGCAACATCAATGCGCAATTCAATAAAGGAAAGATCAACCAGATCATAGGTAAGAGCGGTTCCGGTAAGAGCGTGCTTGCCAAGTGTATCGTTGGGTTACATAAGCCTGATGAAGGTGTGGTCCTCTACGAAGGACAGAGCTTTCATGAAATGGATACGGATGCGCAACGCGAGATCCGGCAGCGCATTGGAATGTTGTTCCAAGGTTCAGCATTGTTCGATAGCCTTACGGTGATGCAGAACGTTATGTTCCCGTTGCAGATGTTCGCCAATATGTCCAAGAGTGAAATGGAGGATCGCGCACATTTTTGCTTGAAACGTGTAAACATTCTCGATAAGGATAGACTCTATCCATCCGAGTTGAGCGGTGGAATGCAAAAACGCGTTGGTATCGCAAGAGCGATCGCAATGACTCCGGAATACCTTTTTGTGGACGAACCGAACAGTGGGTTGGATCCCGAGACAAGTATCCTGATCGACGACCTTATCAAGGAACTGACCGTGGAATTCAACACCACGACCATTGTCATAACACACGATATGAATTCCGTTATGGAAACTGGTGAGAACATCATGTTCATCCATAAAGGTCAGAATTGGTGGCAAGGAACCCGGGACGAATTGATGAATAGCGATAATGCAGAACTCAATGAGTTCATCTTCGCTGGAGGTCTAATGCGGATCGTGAAGAAAGTGATGACAAAGGATCCTCACGCGCTTGATTAATTGTTTGGACCTTCCACAGACAATACTGTGATCGTCTTAAATGCGGAACGCCCATTGGTCTGACCAACGGGCGTTCCGCATTTAGATCTGTTCCGATCAACGAACGACCGTCATTCGTTTGGTCTGCTTAACAGCACCAGCAATGATGGTGTATGTGTACGCGCCTTCGCTCAATGATCCAGTGTCCATGGTCATGCGGTATGAACCTGCACCACGCTTCCCTTGGTTAATGGACTGAACGAGTTTTCCACTAAGATCACGCACCTCAAAAGTTACTGCCGCAGGAACCTCCAACACGTATGGGATCGTAGTTGTTTCATTTACAGGATTCGGAATATTCTGTCCCAAAGCAACACCATTGGAAAGATCCCTTTCCTCGATACCTACGGTCGCATCGAAATTCATGCGTACCATCGGAGTTGTGGTCGTATAGAACCAATCCTCACCCTGCGTTGGGCTGTTGTAATAGATGAAAGAAGTTTGTGCTTCACTGGTTCCGCTCACGCCAATTCGAGCACTTCCATAGACTTCGATGGAGATCAAATAGTCCGTTCCTGCCTCAACGGTAAATGGTGAAGAGAAAAGTAGTTCAGTAAAATTAGTTCCACCGGTTCCGTTCAGCATTGCAGAAGTTATCTGGATCTCTTCTGTAGATGCAATAAGGCTGAAATCTTCATCAGTAGCACGCACTTGGCCAACCACTAGATCTCCTACTACGGATTGGGCTCCTAAAAGCACAGAAATACTGTAGAGGTCAGCCGCATTGGCAGCGTAGAACATATTACCGAAAATGAACACGCCGCCAGCACCATCACCATCATCATATCCAGTGGCCGATCCACCATCTCTTGCATAACGGTTAGCGTCCACCTTGAATGAGGAACTGCCCGTATTATCCGCTACGGGATCCGTCGCGCTTGAGGTAATGGAATAATCGACGTTGTATGTACCTGCTACTGCTGGTGGGGTAAAACCAGGATCTACGAAGATCAAGCGTTCTTCACCAGGCAGGAAATCGGCAACGGGTTGGTCCTGATCCAATACGGTATTGCTTCCCTCCATCACCGTAAAGTTCGCAACCGCATCTGTTTGTGCCATAGATCCGTTGTTCAGAACGGTCATATTCAATCCCAATGGTCGCAGTTGGTTGTATGAGAAAATGGTGTATGCCAATGAATCATAGGTAGCAGCAGCGGCGAGGTCAAACGAAGTATTGGCCGCAGATACCAATCGCAGGTCGTATTCGCCTAGCATACGGATCTCGATATCATCCACTTGCCAGAAGTAGTGCGATGTACCGGATTCGCTGTTGTGACGGAAACGGAATTTCACCTGGGTCGCATCAGCAGCTATGGCATTGGTCAAGTTGAACACTCGGGTCTCCGTTGTAACGGGTCCACCTCCAACTCCCGGTGCTCCTTGATTCAATGGCAATCCTGGGTTGGTCAAGAAGGCAGTGGGCCATGAAAAACCACCGTCCGTACTTACTTCAAGAAAAAATGGAGATTGATCGCAGCAGAATCTGGACCTTTGCTGGAATTCGATCTCTACATAAGGAGATGCGCTCAGGTCCAATAAAGGAGAAACCAAGGAGGCTTCCCAATTGACCGGTGAAGCAACGATAGTGATCGGCGTTACACTCCAATCCGTATTTGCTGAATCCGACGCAAAGATCGCTGCTCCATTTGCAGCAGTAGTGGATTGAATGTATTGATTTCCAGTGGTGTAGGCTCCATTCGGTCCAGTGTTCTGGAATTTCCAAATATTGCCGTTCGGGCCTTCTACGGTCCAGGCTCCTGCGCCTCCATTATTTCCAGCTATGCCATTTGCAAAATCTTCAGAAAAAACCACGCCGTTACCACGCTGTGCATTCGCAGCAGCATGTTGTGGTTCGCGTGGGGTCAATTGAGCTTCAGCGGCTGTGCTGAAACTGTGCACAGCACTACGCGGGGTAGCAAGCTGAGCCATAGCGCTGCCCGTAATGGCCATTGCTACTATGCTTAACGTTGTGTAACGGAAGTTCATGTTGTGATTTGTTTTTGTTCTAAAGACACTTTCGAGCGGCCTAAGTTACAGAGATCGGTCTTTCCAGATCTTCGGATATTATTGAAATGGTACGATGGCCATGTAAATTCGACTTTTTGGATCGCGGGAACGAGGAGCGGTCGATTCCGATCCGGAAACGGCCCCTTTTCAATTCTTCTCACAGATCAAATACTAGCGTGAAACAATGATCTTTCCGGATGCTTGGCTCCTTTCGCCCCGCACTATTACCGTATAGATCCCAGAGGACAAGGTGCTAACATCAAGGTCGATGCGGGCCATGGACATTCCGAAGTAACCCAGGTTCTGCTTCTTGACCACGCGTCCAGTTGCATCCAACATCAATAGGTCAGCAGGTCCGGTGAAGTCGACCTGGATCGTACCCCGATCTCTCATTGGAACAGGATACACGTGTAATGCGTTGCTATCATTTGGGTCATTCTCGCTAAGACCGACAGGATACTCAGCAAAATGCAACCGGACAATAGGGGTTTCCAATATGTAATTTACATTGAATGTGGCACCCTGCAGAACTGCATTTGCCCCTAACGGACGTGTGCCACTAGTGTAAATGCCTACATACTCGCTACTGTCTGTGGTCAAATGTTGAATACCAACAAAATAATCACCGGGCCCACGTTCCATGGGATCGGACAATGGAAGGTACAGCAAGCCATACGCTGCGGCTGTGTTCAGGTCTTCCTGTGTTATTACATGGCGGAACGATGTGTCCAAGAACGCCAGATTGCCATCCATGAGGATCGCACGGACCTCCTCTCCAATAGTAGAGGATGCGCTAAGTGCAACACTGATGCCATTATTTGTGCCTCCGGAATTGGGAACCTCCATTCGGACCGAAGCCACGAATTGTTCACTGCTTCCCACTTCCCCTGTGATGCTATCTTCATCTGCCGCCATCACTGAATATCCATTATCCCACCCTTGACCTGTGATCCGCATCGAGGCCGTGCCCAGATTGTCCGTTGGGTCCATATCCGTTTCAACGGGCTGAATATCAATTTGTATTTCCAATTCTCCAGTTGTCGTAGGCACCCATTCAGTCTCGATGGAGGCAATGAGCCGCTCGCCTGGATCGAGGTCGCCTATTGGTTGCGGTGAGATGCTGAATACCTGGGCGCCATTCTGCCAGATCGTAACCGTAGCGATCACAGCCTCCGTCATGGTGCCGTTGTTCAATACTTCAGCAGAAACCACCAGAGGAGAAATTTGTTCCAAGGGTAATTGGTTGTATCGCAAGCTCTGGTCGCCACCCATGAAGGGACCAACAGCAACGTCATGTGTGTATGCTTTAATAATAGAAAGGTCATGCACGAATGATTCACGCAGGCAAACATCATCCAATGCAAACCCACTGGCCCAGCCGCCGCCGTCACTCCAACGGAACCGGATCTGGAAGTTCGTTGCTCCGTCATATGAGCTAAGGTCCAACCAGATATTCTGCCACACACCCGCCACTGCTGGAATGGTCAAAAGCGTATCCCAATCCGCACCGTTACTAGTTGCTTGTATAAGCGCAGATCCTGCACCGAGATTCATTTCATTGAATGCACGGCACGCGAATGATACCTGAGATCGAGCGCTCAGGTCAATTATCGGAGTGGTCGCGATCACATCGTTCAAGTCACAATTGCATGGCAGAATATCATCATTCGCCATAAGAAATGAATTGCCATTGGGCACGTTCGGAACAGGGAAATAGCTGCTGCCGTTCAGTTGTGAGGAGGTCCCAACGGTCCAAGCGGGCACGAATTCCCCTAGACCGACACCATTTTCGGTCTGCTGCTCAACCATGCCACCGAAGTCCCAATCACCAGGCAACCCATTTTCAAAGGTCTGCTCAAAAAAGCAGGCTTGTGCTCTCTCACCCGATTGCGCATAGGTGCTAGTAGTTGCGCTCAGTAAAGGGCATAAAGCGATCAAGATTATGGATCTGATGGACATGGTTTGAGTTTTCACGGCACGAAAGTACCGGTTAGGAAGCCGTCTCCTTCTGAGCCTACATTCACAGAATGCAGTGCGGTCAAGATCAAAGCCTTATGCACGCTGCCTTGTGTGTTGGATGTTGTTATGCTTCTACGGCGGCGTAATCTTCGATCGGTGGACAGGTACATACCAGATTGCGATCACCAAAAGCACTGTCCACACGGCTTGCTGTAGGCCAGTATTTCCAGTCATGCATGCTCTTCATCGGATATGCGGCCTTCTCTCTGCCATAATCGTGCGACCACGTATCTGCGCAGATCTCGCTGCTGGTATGTGGAGCCATTTTGAGAACGTTATCCAACTTGTCCGCGTTACCATTCTCTACTTCCGCGATCTCTTTGCGAATACTTTTCATGGCCTCAATGAACCGATCCAGTTCCGGCTTTCCTTCACTTTCCGTAGGCTCTACCATCAACGTTCCTGCAACAGGAAAACTTACTGTAGGTGCATGGAAACCATAATCCATCAAGCGTTTCGCAATATCCTCCACCTCAATTCCCGAAGTGCGTTTGAAGCCTCTGCAATCCAGGATCATTTCATGCGCTACCATACCCTCATCACCGGTGTACAGAATAGGATAATGATCGGCCAGTTTCACTTTTAGGTAATTGGCGTTCAGGATCGCATACCGTGTTGCATCCGTAAGGCCATTTCCGCCGAGCATTTTTATATACCCGTAGCTGATCAAGAGTATCAATGAACTTCCCCATGGCGCAGCGCTCACTGCTGGCACTGCTTTACTTCCTCCGGTCTTGATCAACGGATGTCCAGGCAAGAATGGCTTCAATTTGTCGTTCACACAGATCGGTCCCATTCCCGGGCCTCCTCCTCCATGTGGTATCGCAAAGGTCTTGTGCAGGTTCAAATGGCAAACATCCGCACCTGTTCCACCCGGACTGGTAAGGCCTACTTGCGCATTCATATTCGCACCATCCATGTACACCAGACCACCATTGGCGTGTATGGCAGCGGTAATATCAAGGATAGCGCTTTCATATACCCCGTGCGTGCTTGGGTAGGTCACCATCAAACACGAAAGGGTGTCCTTGTATTGTTCCGCCTTGGCTTTTAGGTCAACCGTATCAATGCGACCCTCTTCGTCGGCCTTTACAACTACAACTTGCATACCGGCCATAACTGCACTCGCCGGATTTGTTCCGTGCGCACTGCTCGGGATCAACGCGACATTACGTTTCAGGTCGCCGTTCGCTTCATGGTATGCGCGTATCGTTAGAAGTCCCGCGTACTCGCCTTGTGCACCACTATTCGGTTGAAGGCTCACTGCTGTCATTCCGGTAGCTTTCGCCAACGCATCGGAAAGTTCTGCGAATACCTGCTGGTAACCGGCTGCTTGTTCCACGGGTACGAACGGGTGGATATTCGCCCATTCCGGCCATGTCAATGGGATCAATGTGCTTGCCGCGTTCAATTTCATGGTACAGGAACCCAACGGGATCATACCATGCATTAAACTGAAATCCTTATTCTCCAATTTCTTGATGTACCGCTGCAATTCAAGCTCCGTATGGTATGAGTTGAAGACCGGATGTTCCATGAAGCGGCTGTGTCGCTGAAGAAATTCAGGAAGTACAGTGGGCGCTCCTTGGCTTGCACTTGAGAACGGTTTTTCACCGCACGCTTCTGCCAATGTTGCAATAACATCGTTCACATCCTCATCCCTTACCGTCTCATCGAACGCGATCGTTACACTGTCCTTTCCGTACCTGAAGTTGATGCCTCTTGACTCTGCAGCAGTTCTCACTTTCTCAATGGAAGTGGTTGCAGGTAAGCTGAATGTTACCGTATCGAAATAGACAGCATTGGAAAGTGAGTAACCCAACTTGTGCGCTGCTACTGCCACGCGGTGAGTATGATCATGCACGATATGCGCAATGCGCTTAAGGCCTTCGGGACCATGATACACCGCGTACATGCTCGCCATTACGGCCAACAATGCTTGTGCAGTGCAGATATTGCTGGTGGCCTTGTCTCTGCGGATATGTTGTTCGCGGGTCTGCAATGCCATGCGCAATGCACTGTGTCCACGACGATCCTGACTTACGCCAATGATGCGACCAGGAATGATCCGTTTGAATTCTTCAGTAGTTGCGAAGAAGGCGGCATGCGGCCCTCCATAACCCATGGGTACACCGAAACGTTGCGTATTACCAACACAAACATCAGCTCCCCATTCTCCCGGTGGGGTCAACAAGGTCAGGGCCAGAATATCCGCGCTTACCACGGTGCGGATACCGTCCTCTTTAGCTTGCGCTACGACCGAACGCAGATCCTGCACTCCTCCATCCAAAGAAGGATATTGTAGCGCAAGACCGAAGTAAGAACCATCAGGCGTAAAGTCCTTCACGTCTCCAACAACTAATTCCACACCTATCGGTACACAACGGGTTCTCAGCACCTCGATGTTCTGAGGATACAGGCCTCTGTCCGCAAAGAATTTTTTCGCTCCCACTAGTTCTTTTGGTCGAGCCGCGTAGAACATGTGCATGGCCTCACCCACGGCGGTGGCTTCATCCAACAACGATGCATTGGCTATAGGAAGTCCGGTCAGATCACTGGTCATCGTTTGGAAATTCAACAATGCTTCCAATCTACCTTGTGAGATCTCCGCCTGATAGGGCGTGTAAGCCGTGTACCAGCCCGGATTTTCGAAAACATTCCGCTGAATAGGAGGTGGTAGAAGAGTGCCACTATAACCCAAGCCGATATAACTACGGAACACCTTGTTCAATGCACCTAGCTGTTGCATACGGTCCAAATGCTCGCGCTCGGTCAAGGCCGGTCCTACATCCAACGGCTTTGGTGATCGTATACGATCAGGTACCGTACGGTCGATCAATTCATCCAATGACGCCACACCAATGGCGGTCAACATTTCAGATGTGGCTTTCGCGTTGGGGCCTATGTGGCGCTCTTGATAGGTGGAAGGTGTCATAATTCAACTAGGTAATAGTTTGCAAATATACCGGGCGAACCGGTGCGCTTCGCGATCAAACGGTGAACATGACCAATGTCAGGGTTCCGGTGGACCGCTATCTTTGGCCGCCAACGACCATGTGCGATAAACGACGGTTCATTCTTCTTCTCTGTATTCTGTGCTTCGGTTCCCTGATCAACGCACAGGAGATGATCCAGTTGATGAATGGCCAGGTGATCCCGGCTAAGATCCTTGGGCAAAGTTCGTTGGAGGTCCGGTATCAGACCTTGCGTAAAGGGAAGATGAAGGTGCGTGAGATCCCCACAGAAGAGGTGTTCTCGGTGACGGATAGCTTAGGGCGGGAGCGGATATGGTATTTCTATGATACCGCATTCGGGAATGATCTTTCGATCGATCAAATGCGTTGGTTCATTAAAGGAGAACAGGATGCACGCGCCGGTTACAAACCGTTCTGGCCTATGGTCGGTGGCTTTGTTGTTGGCGCAGGAGTGACGATCGGTCTGAATCTCGAAGTGAATTCACTTTTTCTTCCTCCGCTGTATTCCGGTGTCATGGCTTTGCCTCGCGTTCATGTAACAAAAGGGTCAATAACCGATCCCATCATGGAAGGGGATGAATACTACGCCACGGGATACGCTAAAGTGGGGAAGACCAAACGTGTTGTGCGTACCCTGATCGCTACGGCAGCCGGTGTAGTTGCAGGGTTGGCGGTGAGGCAACTGATCATCAATCCGAATTTGGAAGGATATTAAGAACGAACCCAGGCCGGAATAGATCTTATGTTGCTTGGCCGGGGTCCGATGAATAGTTAAACGGAAATGGGTCCAGTCAGGAACATTCCATTCGTTGACCCGGCTGAGGGTCAGCTGCGATCAAAGGCGTTGCGATTCCTGATATACTCACACATCTGGCTGGCAATAGGTATGGCCGCGCAGGTGCTCTGGATGGGAGAACTGTTCAACTTTTCAGCTCTTCGTCCTGCGGTCGCTATTGGTGCGGGACTGATAGCTGCTTACGGAACCATGCGGATCCTACGATCACTGGAGCCACACCCGATCCCATCGCCTCACATTAATTGGGTAATGCAGAACAGATCGATCATGACCGTGCTAACGATCTGCGCGGCCATTATTTCATTGATCGCGGTGTATCCATTGCATTTTGTTTTTGGCAGGTGGACGTTGGTTGCAGCTGCGCTGGTAGCCTTATACATAACACCCTTGCGCAATAAGATGGGTAGTTCCATCGGGATAAGAAATGTCCCGGTCCTAAAAGCTCCATTGATCGCTGGTGTTTGTGCGCTCGTTACGATCGGCCTTTCGGCTGATGTTGTTTTCGATGTTGAACGTGAAATGCTAAAATGGATCGCGATCCCGCAGTTCGCGTTCTTCCTTGCCATCACTACTACTTATGATATCGCCGATGTTCACTATGATGACCATGGTCTTAAGACCTTCCCGCAATTATTCGGTGTTACAGGAACCAAGTTGCTCGCCATCCTTCTAATGGTGCCGTGGTTCGCGTTCTACATCATATCAATGTATTTGGGTCATGCCCTTTTAGATCCGGTAGGAAATGGTCCGGGGTTGGACTTCATGTACTTGTTACCATTGGCCGGACTTGTTATGACCGCTTTCATTATTACGGGCGCCAAGCCAGGAACCAATGAATGGTACTATAAGATCTGGCTTGATGGCACACTGATACTGATCCCGCTATTGGGCTGGCTGGGTAGCTTGCTCTAACTACTTTTGCGTTACGTCATGACCGTATTCCAGAACTCGCTCGACTTTGCACGCTCACAAGATGTCGTTGACCCTTTGCGTTCGTTCCGAGAAGAATTCCACTTCCCACAACTCGCGGGCGAACCAGTGATCTACTTCACCGGGAACTCCCTTGGTCTCCAACCTAGAGCTGCCGCTGACGCGTTGAAACAGGAACTGGATGATTGGGCCAAATTCGGTGTGGAAGGACATTTCCACGCGAAACATCCATGGCTCAGTTACCATGAAGAGTTGACCGCAAGTGCTACGCGGATCGCTGGAGCCAAAGAGAGTGAGGTGGTGGTGATGAACCAGCTCACAAGCAACCTTCACTTTTTACTCGTGAGTTTCTTCCGTCCAAAAGGTGCGCGCAAAGTGATCCTTACCGAGCAACGCCCATTTCCTAGTGATACGTACGCTTTTGCTTCGCAGATCCAGTTCCATGGTGGCGACCCCGCTACTGACCTTGTAGAAATGCAACCCAGAAAAGGTGAGTATTGTTTGCGTACGGAGGACATTGTCGCCAAGATCAACGAACTCGGCGATGAATTAGCATTGGTCTGTTTTGGTGGAGTGAATTTCTACACCGGACAAGCATTCGATATGGAAGCGATCACCAAAGCTGCGCATGAAGTTGGTGCGAACGCTGGTTTCGATCTGGCCCACGCCGCTGGTAATCTCAAATTGGAATTACACGATTGGAATGCCGACTTTGCTTGCTGGTGCAGCTACAAATACCTGAATAGCGGTCCGGGTGGCGTGGCTAGTGTGTTCGTACACGAAAGGCATCATGGCAAAGGCTTACCGCTGTTCGCAGGTTGGTGGGGACACGACAAACAGGACCGATTCAAAATGGAGCCGGTTTTCAAACCCATGCCCACCGCCGAAGCATGGCAAGTAAGCAATGCTCCAGTGCTGAGCATGGCGGTTCATCGTGTTGCGTTAGAACAATTCGATCGTGCCGGTATGGATCGCTTGCGTTCTAAGAGCGAACAACTCACCGGGTATTTGGAATTCATTGTTCACGAAGTGGCGAGATCCACCAACACGAATTTGGAGATCATCACACCAAGTAACCCGAAACAACGCGGAGCGCAACTGAGCGTGTTAGCGCATGGAAAAGGCAAGTACCTTTTCGACGCATTAACGACAAAGGGTGTAGTGGCTGATTGGCGCGAACCGAACGTGATCCGCATGGCACCTGTGCCGATGTACAATTCTTTCGAAGACGTATATCGGTTCGGGCAAATATTACAGGAATGTATGTAGGGGTCGGTCATGACCGACCCGGAATACATGTGGAACGCCATTTATGTTTAGCGGAAGTATTAGTTGCAGGATCGAATAATGAAGAACATCACCATCGTAGGCGGCGGATTAGTAGGTAGCCTGCTCGCCATCTTTCTTGCAAAGCGTGGACACAAAGTGAACGTCTATGAACGTCGCGCCGATCCACGAAGTACCGATGTATATGCTGGTCGAAGCATCAACCTGGTGGTAAGCCATCGCGGGTGGACGGCCTTGCGTGCCGCTGGTGTTGAGAAGGCAGTGAGGGAGATCGTAGTTCCCGTGTATGCGCGGATGATGCACGATCGCCAAGGCAACTTGAACAAGGTGCCGTACAGCATCGATAACAAAGCGATCTTCAGTGTCAGCCGTAGCGAATTGAATCGGCGTCTGCTCGTCGAAGCAGAAAAGCTGCCGAATGTTACGTTACATTTTGATCAGCGGTGTATGGATGTTGATCTGGAAAATGCTACGTGTACCTTCGAGAGCGTTGGTGGCATGGTTGCTGAAGTAAAGGCGGATGTTGTTTTCGGTAGTGATGGTGCATTCAGTGCGGTGCGCTCCAAAATGATGATGGGTCGTTTCTCCTACAGCCAAGAATACATCGAGCATGATTACAAAGAGGTGGCCTTTCCTGCGAACGCGGATGGCACACCGAAGATGGATCCGCAGTGTTTGCACATCTGGCCGCGGCAGCATTACATGATGATGGGTCTCGCGAACCAGGACGGTGGTTTTACAGGGACATTGTTCATGCCACACACGGCATCAGCCTTTACGCCGCAGGCGTCATTCCGGAATGCGGGTGCTGCGAAGCAGAAGGGCCCCGCATATCCGGAATCTCACAAAAGCCCAACTCTCACTTCCTATCCAGGCTTTGATACTGTTGTCACGGAGGAACAGGCGAAGAAGTTTTTCGCCGAGCATTTCGCAGACGCCATGCCGATCGTTCCTGATCTGGTGGATCAATACATGCGCAACCCGCAAAGCAATTTGGTGATCGTGCGTTGCGATCCATGGACATACAAGGACAAGGTTGCGCTGATCGGCGATGCTGCTCATGCGATCGTTCCGTTCTACGGTGAGGGCATGAACAGTGGCTACGAGGATTGTAAAGTGCTCAACGACCTGCTCGATCAATACGGCGACGATAACTGGGGCGAAGTCTTGCATCAATACGGCAAACAGCGCAAACCGAACGGCGATGCGATCGCTGATCTAAGCATGCGCAACTTCATAGAAATGCGCGACCTCGTTGCCGATCCTCAATTCATCCTCCGCAAAAAGATCGAAGGGCGTTTGCAAGCCAATCACCCGGATCAATGGCTACCGCTCTATAGCCAAGTGAAATTCACGGACACGCCGTACGTGGATGCCTTAAGCGAAGGCCGACGTCACGATGCGATCATGGCGCGCGTTCTTGCCATGCCGGACATTGAAAAGAAGTGGGATAGTGCCGAGGTGGAGAAAATGGCGTTGGGGATGCTGGAAAGTAAATAAACTAGTGACATGAAGATCACATCGGGAATTAGAACCAAGAGCTTCCTGAAGTTCACTCTTTTCGAACATGCTATGATTACCGTGTTGTTGGGTGCAGGAATTCCGGCCATGCTTTTTTTCGGGATCATGATGTCCAGTCGTCGGAATAGCGAATCTTCGGTTGACATGTTCGATACCGTGTTCACAAACGAAGGAGTTACGTTGATGGTCATAGTGGCAGTTGTTGCGGTATTGGTTAATTTGTTGGTAATTGCGGTAAGGAACATTGCGTTGATCGTTTCCGCTGAGCTGGATGATACGAATCAACAGTTGCGGCTTGAAGTAAGAGGAAGAAGAAGATCCTCGCTAAAGGTCACCATGGTTCCATACAGCCGTCTGAACTGGCGGAAATACGATACTCCGAAGATACCTGCGGTGCCTAGTTATACTGGCTATGAATTATTCGATGGAGCTAGCTTGATCGGTTGTATACTTACCGATCACTTCACCTGGGATGATCAGGCACGAAAGACGAAGAACTTCATATCCGAATTGAATGAACGGGGTCCGCTGTGGCTGAAAACTCAAGACACGTACATCATATTGAAGTGAATGACCAAGCGTTGTCTCCGCCATTGTTGCGGGCCAAGTAACAAGTGATCTAGTGCAATGCGAAGTGCCAGCACTTCGCTTGCCTTATCTTTGGATCTACAAGTATTGCAACAATGACAAGCGCCGCCTTAAAAAAGAAGATCAAAGCGCTCGTGGATAAAGAGACCAACGAGAAAAAATTGGCGCGCGTTTATAAAGCGATAAGTACAGAAACGAAAGCTGAGACGATCCATCGGAGGATGAATGATATAGCCAGAGCATCGGATAAGTCGATTCAGGCAGGCAGAGGTTTGTCGTTGGAAGAGTTCTCGAGTAAAAGCACTAAGGTGTTGGAAAAGATCGCGGCTTCAAGGCCGAAGGCTAAGAATGCAGCTTCTCGTAAACCGATCGCACGGAAGTCGTGAAGGTTGTTGTTTCACCGGAAGCTTGGGAGAGTTATCTAAGGACGTTGTTCTTCTATTCCGAAGAATGGAGCGATGTTGCTCTGGCAAAGGTTGATTCGGAATTGAAGGCACAATTAAGGTATTTGGCCAATCACCCGAAAACAGGTGCTTTTGAAGACCTTGTGACCATAGGCAAAGATGGGTTCCGGTACCGAAGAGTGATTGTTTGGCATTTGAAGGTGGTTTACAAGATCGTTGGCAATGAGATCCATGTTACGGACATCTTCGACACTCGGCAGGATCCGCGAAAAATGAAGGGTTGATCGAAACGCTTTCGTTCACCTACACCCCCATCACCAACTTGTACCCAACGCCCCGAATATTCACGATCTGCACGCTCGCATCGGCCTCAAGCTTCTTGCGTAATTTGGATATGAATACGTCCAGCGTTCTTCCAACGTGATCATCCTAGTCTCCCCAAACGGATGCCAGAATATCATCCCGCTCAACAGTGGTATTCGCTGAAGTTGAAAGCAATTGAAGTAGATCCATTTTATGATCAATTACAGCTCGGGTGTATTGACCATCGAGAATTTGAAGTGCTAACTTTCATGCCAGGCTTCGAATTTATTCAGTTAAAGTTATTCGAGGATCAGAAGTCCGCATATCAAGATCGGGCTGTACTGGATTGCGTAATTTGAGCAGTAAATGCTCAGGTTTCATGTTGTTCAGACCCTGAATTCCTTTGCTTTGCGGCTGATCGAGCATGCAGCAAACCACATTCAACGAGGTATATGACCGCCATGTCCGCATGGTTTACAACCTCTGTATGAATTACCTGCACAACCCGCAAGATGCTGAGGAGGCAACCCAGGATGTGTTCATGAAAGTGCATGAAGGGCTTTCGAAATTCCGAGGAGAGGCCGCGGTACGCACATGGATATACCGCGTGGCGATCAACACTTCCTTGGATCATATTAAAGCGCGAAAACGGAAGAAGCGATCGTTCCTAGGTAGGCTCGGTCTAGTGGATGATCATGTTGATCGTTTGTCGGGTTCCGAATTCGATCACCCCGGTGTTGCGTTGGAGAATAAGGAAGCGACAGCCAAGATATTTGAGTGTATCGATCGACTTCCATCGCAGCAACGCACAGCCTTGCTCCTTAAGGCCACTGAGGGAATGGGCCAAATGGAGATCGCTGAGGTAATGGGGGTTACCGTGAAATCGGCGGAGGCCCTTCTGGCGCGGGGGAAACAGAAACTCAAACAGGATCTAACGAAGGATTGAAGAAAATTCGTCGTCGAATAAACCAAGAACCAAATGGAAGTTGACAAAGCAATAGATCTGTTGCAGCACATTGACAAAGTGGATCCGCCGCCATTTCTGCGCACTCGGGTTGAAGCGCGAATAGAGGCAACCATAGCTGAAACCCCGACCCGGTCCTGGGTTCTGGCAGGTGTTACAACGATGGCTCTGGTCCTCTTGGTCAATACAGTGACTTTGTTCGGTAACCGAACGACACGCAACAGTGATCCCGTAGCGGAGCTTTCGCGTGGCATGGGTATGTCCACTTCAAACCAATTGTATTATGAGTAAGGTAAAGTGGTTGACCGCTGCGGTGGTCGTATTGCTATGTATGAATATCGGTCTGTTGACTTTCGGACATTTCAGTGGTCCTGGACATGACGGCCCTAAGAAGATCGTGATAGAACGTTTGCATTTTGATAAGGCGCAAGTGGAAGGGTATTCCAGATTGATCGAAGTGCACCAGACCATGTTGGCAGCGAAGATGGAAGAAATGAATGCGGCACGTAAAGCTCTTTATGCAACCTTGGCCAAACCCAATTCAGACCCCGATCCATTATTTGATCGTGTTGCTGAGATCCAAACGGAGATCGAACGTATTCACGTCGCGCATTTCGCCGCGATCAAAGGCATTTGCCGCCCGGATCAATTGAATGACTACAACGCATTGGCCAATGACCTTTCTAAGGTATTTGGGAGAATAGGACCGCGGTCAAAAGGACGATGAAGTGGTTTCCGCTTGCGCTTTTTCTGGCCTTCAGTGTATTGAATGCTACGGCCCAAAGCCTAAGGTTCGTACCCGTACTTGAAGATGAGGACCTGCAGTTGAACAAGGATCATTTACTAGCAGATGGGCGATCGTTGACTGTTGAGACGTTTAAATTCTTCGTTGGGCACGCGACACTTTTCGAAAATGGGCAGGTCGTTCTGCAAGACAATATCTACCACTTGATCGATGCGACAGATCCAGAGTCGCTCACTGTCTTGTTAACTACAACGGAGGGTCTCAAGTTCGATTCCCTTTCATTCACGTTTGGCGCGGATAGTATTACGAGTGTTTCAGGTGTATTCGGTGGTGATCTTGATCCCACCAATGGAATGTACTGGACATGGAATAGCGGCTACATTAATTTCAAACTGGAAGGCACAAGCCTTGTTTGTAACACGACCAAGAACGCCTTCAATTTTCATCTGGGTGGCTACATGGCACCATTCCGATCGGCCCAAGTAGTTGGATCGCGTGTTATGACCACTGATGAAGTGATCATCCGTCTTGATCTTTCGAAATTCTTCGCTGAGGTGGATCTCGCCAAGGACCATACGATCATGTCGCCAAGTGCACGAGCAGTCGAACTTTCTGCGATACTCGCTCGTTCATTTCACGTTGCACAGTGAGGTCGAACGCTTCCATAGTTGTTGTGTGTGTTGCCCTCTTGGTGTTGTGCGCCGCGAATGTGCCATCACCTATAAATGTAAAGTTGAAGTTCCCTGAAAGCTGGCCAATACCTACATATGATTTCACGACAAACCCGCTAACCGCTGAGGGCATCGCATTAGGACGCAAACTGTTCTACGATCCCATTCTTTCTTCGGATAGCATCGTGTCCTGTAGCAGCTGCCACTTGTCATTCACGGCTTTCACACACGTGGATCATGCTGTTAGCCATGGAGTAGGAGATAGCATCGGCACACGGAATTCATTGGCGTTGATGAACCTGGCATGGAGCAGAAGCTTTATGTGGGATGGCGCCGTGAACCATCTGGACATGCAAGCCTTGGCTCCAATCAACCATCCGGATGAAATGGGGGAGACCACTGCGCATGTTGTTGCCAAGCTGCAACGAACTAATATCTACCCGCAATTGTTCGAGAACGTATACGGCGATGCAACCATTACCGGTGAACGAATGCTGAAGGCACTGTCGCAATTCGAGTTGACATTGATATCGGCCAACTCAAAGTACGATCGTGTAATGCAGAAGACTGAAGCATTCACGGAACAAGAAACCAACGGGTATGCGCTGTTCAAAACGAATTGCAGTGCATGCCACCAAGAACCATTGTTCACCACGGGTGAATTCGCCAACAACGGGTTGCCCATCGACACGGTCTTCAATGATTTTGGAAGAATGCTGATCACTAAGGACCCTGCGGATTCCCTGAAGTTCAAGATCCCAACATTGCGCAACATCGAATTCTCTTTCCCCTACATGCACGACGGTCGTTTCAAGAGTTTGCGGAACGTGCTGGATCATTACACGGAATGCATTCAGCATAGTTCAACACTTGCTCCCGAATTGCAAAATGGGTTAACGCTCTCGAAAAATGAACGGACCGATGTCGTCGCTTTCCTGCTTACGCTGAGTGATCGGGAGTTCTGCTTCAACCAGGATCACGGCTATCCGAGAGAACAATAATTCCCACGCGAAGGATTAACACCACATGGTCGTCAAACCTTATGACCCAACATCTGACCAATTCCATGAAAAGCCTTTTCCTTGCATCGTTAGCAATTGTGCTATCGGCATCAGCAAACGCGCAAACCGAGCCGAACATTACGAGTTGGCTTTTTAATACCACTGGCATTATGGGCCAGCATTATGTAGCTGGAAATTCCACACCGATCCAAGACAATGTGCTCGCGAACGTGCAAACAGTCCAGTACTCTGCGAATTGGGTTTATGTAACCACTCATGGTATTCCGGCATACATCACTGGTCCATTCCAGGATGGAAACCCTTCACTTGCTACCGACCAGAACGCGATCTACCGGATCCCGCGTGTGCCAACCCAGAATACCGGAACGGCTACAGCTACAACCCCGGGAAATATCGGCTTCTTCATCAACGGCGTTTCGTTGTTCGATTACCGTGATGGTGTTGCATGGAACGCGAACACGAATGCACTTTGCGGAGGTCCGGGCAACCCAACGTGTCCCGGAGGACCTAATGCCAACCTTCCATGGAACCGTGATGCAATTCCTGCAGAACGTGACGGTTTTGATTGCGCAAAAGCACATCCTGCAATGGGTAATTACCATCACCACCAGAACCCAAGTGCGTTCAACTTGGATCTTGTTGTGGTCTCGGATGTGTGCGACCTCTACGCAGCCGATGGTCTTTACGTGATCGACGCTGCCCAACACTCACCGTTGGTAGGATACTCTTACGATGGCTTCCCGATCTATGGCGCGTATGGTTACGCAAATACGGACGGAACAGGTGGCATTACACGGATCCGTTCAGGCTATCAGTTGCGTAACATCACGGTTCGTAATACAAGTCCTACAGGCGCTTCAGTTACCAGCGGCGCACCGATCAATACCACATACCCATTGGGTTATTTCCGTGAGGACAACGAGTATGTGGCACATACGGAGCCGTTCTATTTGGATGAACACAACGGCCGTTTTGCAGTAACTCCGGAGTATCCGAATGGCACCTACGCCTACTATTGCACAGTAGATGAGAATTGGAACAGCGCCTACCCGTATGTGATCGGTCCCACTTTCTATGGGAACGTTACTGGCGGTAAAGTGACAGCGATCACTGAATCTACAACCACTGTTGATCCGTTGACGCTTGCAGTTGCAGATCAGGATGCGTCGAACCTCACCGTCAACATCCACCCGAACCCAGCCACCGATCTCATCGCGATCCAAGTGAGCGGATTAACTCGTGAAGATGTTGATGTAAGCCTGATCGACATGACCGGCAAAGTGGTTCGCCAAGCTGTTATTGTGCAAGGCAGTTCCATCTGGCACCTCGATACACGCACACTTTATGAAGGTCAGTACATTGTGCGAATTAGTAATGGTAACACTATGATCAGTAGACCAGTACAGATCCTGAAGTAAAAAAGCGGATACTTCAGTAAATTTAAAACTGGATTAAAACGGCCTGTTATGGAATTCCATAGCGGGCCGTTTTCGTTTGGAGGATTAATACGATCACTCACACCCATACGTTGACACTTTTCCAGCATTCCATGCGTTAACAATGCATGCACGTCACCACCTTCGTTGCAATGAAAAGGTCGCTCGGTTTTGTGTTGATCCTGTTGATGGCTGTACCCGCCATGGCCCAGCGTTTCTCGCAACGCAAACGCCCGGATATCATCCCATTGGAAGGTCAAGCAAGGCGTGGAGGGTTCTACTTTGCTCCAGGCGTTACCTATACATTAACGCGAGGTAAGAACCCCGAAGAAGAGGTTTTTCGTGCTGGCGATACGAGCTATACCGCCGTATATGACCCGAACGGAAGGCCCGGGCTTTATTTGGAAGCTGGCTGGTTCTACCTAACACGCAATCCTGTGATCCTTGATTACTGGGATTTTGGCCTAGCCTATAAGAATCTTCGTGGAAATGAATCGTATACCGGTGTATTTGCACGAGGAGATAGCACATTGGACATTGCCGGGGAAGGGGAGTTCGCTGAACAATTCTTGACCGTTCACGCCAACGCGAATAAGTTCATTCAGGTGCGGAACTATCAATTCATTCAGATCTCTTTGGGCTTGAATGCGGATTACCGGATCGGTTCCGCCTATGCGCATACAGGTGATCCTTTGCTGAACCGACATGAGTTCCCTCCTGATCTTGTTGGTCAAGCCCATTTCAAATTGGGTTATGGGTTCAAAGTGACCGGAAACCTCTTGATCATTCCCGCTATTGAAACGCCCATCTTCAGCATTACCCCTGCGGATGAAGGCCGTTTTGGCGCAATGCAGTGGTTCAGTAGCAACTATAGGCCACTAATACTGAGTGTCCGGTTCATGTTCCTGCGAGCGCGGAAGGGGTTCGAATGCCCGCCGCCGATAAAGCATAACGGAATAGAGAAGTCCTACAAACAGGACGGTTATCACCCGAAATAGTTCCGGAAATAGCGGTGGTCAATTACTGATCTTAACGCAAGAACGGATTCGTCCGCTTTTCCATTCCTATGGTGGTCTCCGGGCCATGACCACAATAGACTTTCACATCATCATCTAGCGGAAAAAGCTGTTCTCGGATACTCTTAAGCAACGTATCCAGATCACCTCCTGGAAGATCCGTTCGGCCAATGCTGTTCATGAAGAGCACATCGCCATTGATCACGAATTTCTGCTCTTTGTTGTACAGGGCGATATGCCCTGGTGCATGACCCGGTACGAACAATACATGCAGGTCATGGCCGCCTAATGTGATCACATCGCCTTCTTCAATGAAGTGCGTTGGCTCCGGCGACGGATCCAGTGGAACGCCGAACATGCTCGCTTGTTTTGGGCCATTCCGCAGTAAAGGCAAGTCCGCCTTATGCATTTCCGGCAACAATCCGTAGCGGCTGTGTACCCAAGAATTACCTAGAATATGGTCGATGTGGGCATGGGTAAGCACCAATTTTTTCAAGGAAAGACCGTTCTCTTCAATGTACTGCTCAAGTTCGTGCTGTTCAGGTACATTCCAGCATCCAGGGTCTATCAAAATGGCGTCCGAACCATCATGAATTACGTAAGTATTTTCCTGAAAAGGGTTAAAGGTGAACTTTGCAATGTGGAGCATGGCAATAAAAGCCCGAAATTCGCATCCTATCCCAGTGTAGGAAAATTTGCGCCGTCGGCGCTCCGAAAGTAGACATCATATCGTGCATACCACTTCTTACATCCTCCGAAAGACCGTGCTCACAGCACAGTGTCTGATCTTTATTGGTCTGGTGGAAGCACAGTTCTATTCCGGTTCACAGCAGGAATATGGTAAGAACCGGGTGCAGTACCGCGAATTCCTATGGCAGCAATATCGCTTCCCGACCATGGAAGTGTATTTTTATGAAGAAGGAAGAGATCTGGCGCGCTATACGGCCCAAGCCGCTACGGAGCATATCAAGGAATTGGAAAAGGACTTTGATTTCGCGTTGGATGAACGACTTCAGTTCATCGTTTATAATTCACTGACGGATTTCAGACAGAGCAATATCGGACTCAGTAGCACCGATGGACAGAATAACATCGGTGGCCTTACAAGGATAGTCGGCACCAAGATCTTTGTCTATTACGAAGGTGATCACACGCTGCTTGATCAACAGATAAGAAGTGGTATCTCTCATGTGATCATCGACCAGATGATGTTCGGTGGCAATTGGCGTGATATGCTTAAGAGCAGCACGTTCATGAGCTTGCCGGCATGGTATACCGATGGCATCATCGCCTATCGTTCCGAACCGTGGGGTGCCGAACTGAATAACCGGATACGGGACGCCGTCATGAGCGGCCGATACGATAAGTTCAATCGATTGAATGGTCTTGATGCGAAGTACGCAGGTTATGCGATCTGGAAATACGTGGCTGATGTATATGGTCCAGGGGTGATACCGAATATTCTCTACATGACCAGAGTGAGCCGAAGTGCTGAAAGCGGCTTTCTGTTCGTTCTCGGTGTATCCCTGAAAACACTACAGGAAGAGAGCCTCGCATACTATCGAGGTCGGTTCTCGGAAGAGGATCGGTTTCGGCAGGATATCCCGTTGGAACCATTAGCGATCAAGACCAAGAAAAGAAGGACATACAGCCAATTCAAACAAAGTCCCAATGGCCGTCACCTGGCGTGGGTGAGCAACGAACTCGGGCAGTACAAGGTGTTCATTCAGGATATTTCCACCGGTAAGATCAAGAGGATCATTAAGGGAGAAAAGAAATTGGACCGCATTGTCGATCGGTCCTATCCCGTGATCGCGTGGCATCCAAGCGGACAAGCGCTGACATATGCGATCGAACGCAAAGGCGAATTATTCCTGCGGACTTACACGCTGGATGATAAAAAAACCACACAGAAACCGGTCTTCATGCTGAACAAGATCCTGAGCATGGCATACTCGAACGATGGTAAGAACATGGTGTTCAGTGCGGTTGAGGATGGACGTACCGACCTGTTCCTGTACTACGTGATCGGGAACAGACAGGAGCGATTGACCAATGATCAATACGATGATCTGGATCCTCATTTTGTGGATGGTGATCAACGGGTCATTTTCAGCAGCGATAGAACGAATGATACACTGAGTTTGGTGAATGCGGATGTGGCTTTGATCAATGGCAGCAAGGACATTTTCCTGTTGGACCTTGCGACTCGCTCCCCATTACTCACGCGGTTAAGCAGTACGCCAGGAGTGAACGAGGTGCAACCCATGCAATACGATTCCGCCAGCTACACGTATTTGAGCGAAGGGGATGGGATCCGTAATCGATTCCTCGTGAAGTATGACAGTGCCGTTAGCCATATCGATACCACGATCCATTACCGCTATTTCACGGTGGAAGAGCGGCTCACTGATCTGAAGCGTTCAATACTCGAACAGGACGTTAGTGCGAAACATAACCGGTACGCACAATTGCAATTCAGCGCAAACAAGTATTGGTTCTACACCGGCCGCACTGATGCCGGACCTACTTCCGGGAATGGAGGTGATGATCAACCCGGTCCCGGACAACAGGATCCTGCAAATGGAACATCGCTTTCAGATGATATGAGCCCGGTGGTGAAGATCGAACTACAACGACCACGACCTACCGGAGACAATACCGTGAATGTGAAGGATTACGTATTCCAGGATGAGGTCGGTGGTGTTAAACCTGTTGAGACTCCGACCAAACCGGAACCCATTTTGACGGAGGGCGAACCATCTCCGCTCGATACCCTGGCAGCGGTTCCATTCAGCTACCCCGATCAGCGGAACTACAATTTGAATTTTACAATTGATCAGGTCGTTACACAAGTGGATAATACTTACAGTAGCCAGTTCTATCAACCGTTCATCGGTCCGGATGCACTGAACCCAGGGCTAAGTGCGCTTACGCGAATGGGTATCACGGATCTATTCGAGGATCATCGCATTGTTGGTGGATTCCGATTAGCCTTGAACTTGAATAACAACGACTATCTCTTTGTTTACGAGAACCTGAAGCGCCGTATCGATAAACGGTTCACGTTCCAGCGCCAAGCCCAACAGCAGTTGATCGCGAACGGTGCAGGCGTTGTGAAGATCGTTACGCATAACTTCAGGTATCAATTGAGCTACCCATTCAGCGAACTGGCCAGCTTACGACTTTCGGCAGTCTATCGGAACGATCGCTATGTATTGCAGGCTACGGATCGCACTACGCTTAGGGCTGATAATGTCAGTGATCATATGGTCGGCGGTAAATTGGAGTATGTGTATGATAGCTCCATGCCGCATGGCCTCAACTTCTGGACAGGCTGGAAACTGAAATGGTTCGCTGAGTATTACCAACAGCCCGATGCGAAGAAGACGGATATGCAGGTCGTAGGAATGGACCTTCGGCATTCGTTAAAAGTACACCGTGAATTGATCTGGGTATCGCGTTTAGCTGGATCCAGTTCATTCGGCAGTCGGAAGTTGATCCATTATTTGGGTGGCGTGGATAATTGGTTGTTCTCGCAGTCTCAGCCTTTGGACGCGATCCCGATTGATTTTTCTCAGAATTATTTTTACCAGACCATGGGTGTCCCTATGCGCGGCTTTTTCTATAATTCACGCAATGGCTCGAGCTTCGCAGTCCTCAACACTGAATTCCGTGTACCCATTCTTAGGTATCTCTTGAATAGACCGATCCGGTCCGACTTCCTGAATCATTTGCAACTTACCACTTTCGCGGATGTGGGTGCCGCATGGACGGGAAGCGATCCTTATTCTTCCGAGAATTCGTTCAACCAGAGTACACTTCCGAACAACAATCCATTGACCATTACACTCAATAATACGCGCGAACCGATCATAGCCGGTTATGGCTTCGGGGTGCGTACTCGCTTGCTTGGATACTTCGTACGTGCCGATTGGGCTTGGGGAGTGGATGATGGCATCGTCCTACCGCGGGTGTTCTATTTCTCGCTCAATCTGGATATTTGAGTTGATGGACCTTACGCCACAAACCATAGCCGCATTGCTCGCTGTTGGGTTGGCCGCTGGTATCCTCAGTGGATTCGTTGGTGTTGGTGGAGGAATCATCATGGTACCAGCGTTGGTCTGGTTGCTCAGTTATTCGCAGCACCAAGCACAGGGAACCAGCCTCGCCGTGCTATTGCTACCTGTGGTATTTCTTGCAGCCCGGAATTATTACAGAGCTGGGCAGATCGATGTGCAGACCGTTGCCATTATTGCCGCAGCGTTCGTTATCGGTGGCTATTTCGGAAGCAAATGGGCGCTGGTGTTACCTTCTGATGCAGTGCGAAAAGTGTTCGGTGTTGTTATGCTTTTGGCCTCGTTTAAAATGATCTTCGGCAAGTGATCGACCGCATCAAAAAAGGTATTGCTGAGTTGCACCCTAAGATGGTGCAGTGGCGAAGGCATTTGCATGCGCACCCCGAACTTTCGTTCCAAGAGCACAATACTGTGGCCTATGTGACCGAGCAGTTGGAAGCCGAAGGGATCGAAGTCCGGAAAGGCGTTGGGAAGCTGAACGCGGATTCAAAAGGAACAGGACTCATCGCCTTGGTGAAGGGTGAAAAAGCAACCTCCAATGCATGCTTCGCGATCCGTGCGGACCTTGATGCACTACCGATCACCGAGATCGGAAAAGAGGGCTATTGTTCCACTGCTCCTGGTGTGATGCATGCATGCGGACACGATGCACATACCACCATGGTGCTTGGTGCGGGTATCGCATTGCATCGGCTTCGTAAGCATTGGTCCGGTACGGTCATGTTGGTGTTCCAACCGGGTGAGGAAAAAGAACCGGGCGGCGCATCGTTGTTGATCAAAGAAGGTGTGTTCAACGACCCCAAACCATCGGGGATCGTAGGCCAGCATGTAACGCCTGAACTCGCCATCGGCAAGGTCGGTTTTCGCTCTGGCCCATTCATGGCTGCTGCGGATGAATTGTACATTACTGTGAAAGGGAAGGGTGGTCATGCTGCTTCTCCTCACATGCTAATTGATACGGTCCTCATCGCAGCACACCTGATCACCAGTTTGCAACAAGTGGTTAGCCGCCGCAACAAACCGGGCAGACCCATGGTGCTCTCGTTCGGTAAAGTGATCGCACAAGGTGCAACCAACATCATTCCGGACGAAGTCCATATTGCTGGCACGCTACGAACCTTCGATGAAGCATGGCGTAGTGAGTTGCACATTCTGATCCCTCAACTTTCCAAGGACCTTGCAAAGAGCATGGGCGGTGATGTGGAATTCAATTTGGTAAAGGGGTCTCCGGCAGTTGTGAACGACCCGGCGCTGAACGAACGCATCCGCGCAGCCGCCATAGCCTACGTTGGCGAAGAACACGTCGTGGAAATGGATATCCGCATGGGCGCAGAGGATTTCGCCTACTACACCCAAGTAATGCCCGGTTGCTTCTTCCGACTCGGAACTGGAAACCCCAACAAACCAGGTTCTACCTCAGGACTTCATCGCGCAGAATTCGATATCGATGAGGATGCACTTGCGATCGGTGCGGGGTTGATGGCTTGGTCGGCTATTGGTGAATTGAAAAATTGCTGATTCCTTTCCGGGTCGTAGCCCGGAATGACATTCCTGATTCTTAGTGCTCGTTTCTTTGTGCCGAAAGAAGGCATTGGTTGTTTCGGCTCTCGCTTTTGCAACGGTATAGGATCAATTCCTCTTATCTGAACAGGATCAATTTTCCTTGGTCTTGTTCGTTCAGCATATACAAGTAAACACCAGCCTGCAAATGGCTGAGGTCGATCTGTTCAATTTGGTTCGAGAGTGTTTCGGTATGAACAGAACGCCCGCTCATATCAATGATCTTAAACGTTTGAATAAGCTCGGTCTTCCGGTTGATCGTTATTTGCCCAGTTGAAGGGTTCGGCGAAACTATGCTAGGGACAAAGGATCCAACAGGATCAATACCTATATTAATGGCGCACGTGATCGTCCAAAGATCATTGGGGTCGATCAATGGAACACCCGAAATCTTGTAACACCTCAAGGCCAAGTCAACTCCCAAGCCAGGGAATAATGGAAAGCCGATCCCGTTCATGCCACCGATGCCTTCTACGTAGTCATGGCCAGGTTCTACGTTAAAGCGTCTGCGAACCATGCCATTTGCTAACGTAATGCTGTCTATACTATATAGTGTGCCTATGTGAAAATCGTACCAGTTTATTGAGTCCCCGATCACAGCGTTATAGTCGTACAATACAGTTTCATCCGGAGCACCATAAGGGTCAAGCACGAACACCTTTCGTGCTAGAGGATCTTCCCTAAGGTATCTTTCATCGAGATCAATATCATTCCAAAGTCCACTAACGATCTTGTAATCCACATCCTGTATTGTTGTATCACCGCTAATATGGTATGTGCCTGTTCCGGTCAGGTCCCCACAATAAGGTGGTGTTCCGCTAAAGGCCAAGCATTCAATATCCCAAGTCGCATTTTCGTTCAATGTGGGTATATATGCTTGCGCTAGTAGCAGCATCGGTAGGCATAACGTTAGCGTGAGCTGTATCGCTCTGAATAGTGGTGCTTTGGATGGGGGAGTTTCCATTTGGCTCAATGATGGATGACCAATTTTTCAGCACGCAGGGTGCGGGCTTTGTTTACTAGTGTAACTGCATAGGTGCCGGGCGCAACATCTTCCGTATCCCAAGCAAGTTGCCGTTTCTGGTCAGTTAATTTCTGGCGGAACATTTCACGCCCAAGCACATCACGCACAACCAAATAAGCATCTGTAGGTTTATGCTGCAAAAAATAGTCGAACGTAACCGTGTTTGTTGCTGGATTGGGAAAGAGGCTCAGTGTTGCCAAAGGCAATTCATTCGCGTGGTCCTCCACCCCCACATTAACCTGCTTCAGCCGTATGATCATGGTCTGGTCCGGGTGGTTCTGGTATCCATCATCAAAGCCATGGAAAGAACCATACGCGTAGAGCATTCCATCTGGCCCCATCTCGAAATCGCGCATGGCTAAAGTAATGATGGTATTGGGCCCAATGACCGTATCGCAATTTGTTCCAGGGAAGTATTCAGGTAGGATATTTCCTGCCGTGTCAATAGCAAATACGCCACCCACCCATTCATCGTTCAGTGTGGCAAATGAACCAGCAAGGAAAATTGTGGCAGAGTCCAGCGTGTACATGCCCTGCACAATACCGGGCCAATTACTGTTGGGGAATAACCGCATCCGTATATCGTAATTAAAGCTATGGTCAATAGCGCCATCTGGCATAAGCCGTACTAATGGAATGGTATCGTTGGGAAACTCTGGTGAGTGAAACCACCCGCTAGCCAATATGCGCCCATCGTTGTAGAAATAATAGTCAGATGCGCTACCAAAATCAATGTTGGTATGAAAGGTGGTATCCAATGAACCGTCGTAGTTTACTTTGAAGATATGACCCACCGGTTCGCCATCGAAAACGTCCATAACACCACTTACTAAAAACCTACCATCCGGGTGCGCCACGATCCGTTGTGCAATACCGAATTGGCACTGCCGGTGCTGGAAGGAACTATCCAAGTTACCTAATGTGTCATACCGAGTTAGGCAAAAATTGCTGCCGATCAAGGTGGTGTCTTCGGTGCTGTAAAGATCTCGCCCGCCAGTTGCCAACACCTTATCATCTGGTAAGACTACGAATTGACCGGCATGTATTGGATTATAAAAGATACTATTCGTATTAAAGGAATTATCAGTCACACCGGATTCGAATTTTCGCAAGATTGATTGACCAATTCCGATATAGTACCGATTTGACCACGGAACTATCCCCCCCCCCCCTGAGAAACAGCCCGTCATATTCCCGTTGTAGTCAATTTTAGCAGAATAACACGGGGTGATTTCGCTTTCAAATTGTAATAGTCCGGAGATCAGAATGTAATCATCATAAAATTCAATGTCGGTAACAGACTTGTGCTCTACGTTTGTTTTAAAGGTCGTATCCACTACCCAAGCTTGCTGTGCATTCAAGAATAGGCTATAGAAGCCCAAGACAAATAAAGATGTTATCCGAATCATTTTGCAACAATGAAACGAAAGGTAATCAACAACTTGTCACCGCAACCCGATTTCCTCCAACTCAATAACCGGCTTTCCGTTCTTGTTAGATAGGGTCATTTCCACGGTATAGTTGGAGCGGCCATTCTTTTCAAACCACCGCTGGGTCTCCGGATTCGGGACCCTGCGGCTCACTTTCTTATTGGCTTCCATATTCATTGCAAGATAGCCCATATGACTGGAGTTATTAATAAATTGAGCATAAGTGTACAACGTGTGTGGGTGCGGATTATGACCCAAACAAGAAAGTACCTGAACACGATAAGGCGTTGGAATTCAATTCGCCAAACCGCAATCACCTCACCGCAACCCGATCTCCTCCAACTCAATTACCGGCTTTCCGTTCTTGTCGGATAAGGTCATTTCCACTGTGTAGTCCGAGCGACCGTTCGTTTTGTACAGGTCCATGCGCACGTTGAATGCGCCGGGCCAATTGCGCACTGCTTGAATGTGTAGAGCATGCCAAGTTTGCTCCGGCGGATGCACCAAGGTGCCGATCTCATCCACCACATCCTCGATCTCCGAAGCATATAGCTGCACACCGTCCGTGGCTTCTTCCAATTCATCGAACCGGCGTTCCACCAATAGTTTCATCACGTGGCGGGCGATCATTTGAATACTGGATGGATCCATATTTTCAACTTCTCAATTCCGGATGGCAATAAGCTGCCGATCGTTCCTAAGTAAGATCTGCCGTTAAAAGTGCTCCATCATCTGATGAATCACCCGGAGAGCGCAAAAACGACCATCCGAGGCTGATCTTCTAATTTTCTGATCGTCTGATTTTCTGATCGTCTAGTTCGCTACTTCACTCATGAACCGCAACCGTACCATGCGCAATTCCTCCTCGCTGTAGTCCCCATCAAACTCTACGCGGGCTGCTTCAATATCGTCCGTTTCGCTCTCACGGAAATAATCCATGATCTCATCCTGAGTATCCCCTTCGAAGACTTCGTTGAGGTGGTAAACAATGTCCAGTTTGGTTCCGCTGGTGACAATGCTTTCCAATTCAGTGAGCAGATCATCCATGCTCAGGCCCTTCGACCGCGCAATGCCATCCAAGGGTATACGCTTGTCGATGTTCTGAATGATGTGGACCTTGTTACCGCTCTTTTTCACAACTGAACGCACCGTGACCTCTTCTTCGCGCTCGATCTCGTTGTCTTCCACGTATTGCGCGATCAGTTCAACGAACGGCTTTCCGAATTTCTGCGCCTTACCGGGACCAACACCGGTCACTTGGGTCAGCTCCTCCATGGTGATCGGGTAACGCATGGTCATTTCCTCCAACGAAGGATCCTGGAAGAGAACGTACGGTGGCAGTCCCTTTTTCTTGGCGATCTGTTGGCGAAGTTCCTTGAGCATCTTCATCAAGGTTTCATCAGCAGCGGTGGTTCGAACAGGCGCATTGTCCATGTCCGAAACGGTATCAGCACTGTAATCCCGTTCTATGGCGAAGAGGATCTTGGTCGGTTTCTTCAGGAACTTCTTCCCCTTTTCGGTCAAGCTCAGATTTCCGTAGGTCTCAATGTCCTTCAGCAAATAGCCATTCACCACCGTTAGGCGCATAACGGCCAACCAATGTCGAACATCCTTATCACTTCCCTTGCCGTAGGTCTTCCAGCTTTCACCTTTGTAGGTCTTCATCTCACTGGTCTCCGTACCGGTGAGCAGGTCGCAGATGAATTTAGCCCGGTGACGCTCCTTGCTCTCCAGCACGGCTTCAAGGATCAACGCAACATCTTTCTGCGCATCAACGGTTTCCTGCGGATTCAGACAATTGTCACAACTGCCGCAGTTATCCCCAGGTAGTTCTTCTCCGAAATAATGCAGCAGGTATTTGCGTCGGCACATGCTGGTTTCAGCATAGCTCACCGTATCCTGCAATAACTGTTTAC